>ERZ650302.2064-NODE-2064-length-10945-cov-5.580624_pt1 | contig 10945 bp, 9 predicted proteins | sample MGYA00376238_ERZ650302 | MGnify/ENA primary metagenome ERZ650302 (study PRJEB26733, sample SAMN07839298) | wastewater metagenome | biome: urban; feature: wastewater treatment plant; material: waste water | place: USA: North Carolina | collected 2016-04-28 ... | reverse complement strand
GAGAGTTTATAAAACTGGCTGAAGAAGTTGATACTACAGAAACAGTAAAGGTATCTATTATTGACCTACGAGCCAGAGTTGGCAGACGCAGCTCTGAAGAAGTCTGATAAACTAAATCCACAAATTTTAGCCCCCCTATCTCAGATTGTGGCTTTATTTTTTGTATTTCTGCGCTTCATGATAAGCATCAATTAGCCTGCTTACCTTACAACTGTGTAGCATAATGCTTTCCGCAATGGTATCAGGAGCAACATGCCTAAAATTATAATCCTCTTTTCCACTCGATGTTCTGACAGTCCCGTCAGGGCTATAAGTGTAGGTTATTAGCGACAAAAGCCTATGTTTTCGGTTTCTGCAGTCATATTCAACTAGAGCCTTAGACTTTATCAATTCACCACCGTTCTTTCTCTTAATGGCTTTTGACCAAGATTGCGCACTACCCTTCTGCGCGTCTGTTGTAATTGTTTCCGAGTCTACAAAAAATTCCTCACCACTACTCGAAGTTGTTACCAACTTCCAGTCCGCAGAATAAGCTACTGATGAGACAAAAAGAAAAGCCAATGGTATTGTTTTTATCATTCCACTCGCCTCAAAAATAGAAAGATGGTAACATGAATATTGATTAATCAGTATCTAATCAATTCGTGATCTGCTGCATTTCTACAGGAGATACCCTACGAGCTTTAGCGCCCTATACCATTTCAGCAGCGCAGCCCTATTGTATTGGCTATTGAAAAGACAAGTTTCACACATTAGTCAATTCAGGCGATATTAAGCAGCCAACACGACTTTATGACAAAGATATATTTAGTATCCATCTTACATGAAGAATAAAGTTGAAGAACACAAAACAGAATCTGTTATGATAACTCACACTTAGTGGGCTTCTCTTTATCAGCTTTTACCCTTCATCTCCCAAAATGGGTAACTAAACGGGTAACTCGAAAACCACAACAAAATATATTTAATTTTTTAGTAGGTTACAGTGAAAATCGTTATCCTAAATAAACCATATGACGTTCTCTCCCAATTCCGTGAAGATGAAAAACATCTTACCATGTCTGCTTTTGTTGATGATCCAGACTTACGTTTAGCTGGGCGTTTAGATATGGATTCGGAAGGCTTGGTATTCTTGACTGATCATGGCGGCTTGAATCAGTTTATTACCAATCCAGCCAATAAAAAATACAAAACCTATTTGGTTCAAGTCGATGGTGATGTCACTGAAGATGCCTTGGCACAATTGCGTAAAGGCGTGGAACTGAAAGATGGCATGACTTTGCCTGCGCAAGCCTATAAAGTCGATGAGCCTGAATGGTTGTGGGAGCGTGATCCACCTGTCCGTTTCCGTGCTTCTGTACCAACCTCTTGGGTTGAAATATCAATTTGCGAAGGACGCAACCGTCAGGTACGTCGCATGACTGCTGCTGTTGGTTTTCCAACCTTACGTTTGATTCGTACTAAAATTGGTTCAATCGACTTGGTACAACTTGGCTTGCAACCCGGCGAAACCAAAGAAATTGAACCGTTGCTGTATCCTGACTTTAAAGATGTCCCTGCAGCAGAACCATATCGCTCGCGTTCTTATGTGAAAAAACCAGGTGGTAAGGGCGGGAAGCCAATGCATCAGAAGAAAAATAAAGATGGTACGCCTAAGAAAAAATCTGGTACGCCACGTATTTGGCAAATGGAAGAAGGTGAAAAACCACGTCGTAAGACCAATGGTACAACACGCCCAAATACCAAAAGTCGTGGACGTCGGGCGCGTTAATGATTGAATGCCGCAATTGCTCAACACAAAAAATGGATGCCAAAGCATCCATTTTTTATAGCAGAACTTTAAAATAAACTTCAAATCAACCTTTCAACCACAATTCCACTTTCGCCTGATCTTGCAGTTTTAATTCAACTTCATGTAATTCGGTCTGCGCAGCTTTCACTTCAAAAGTCATCAACTCATCACGACGGAAAGCATGAACAGTATAAGCTGCATCTTGTTTAGCATATTGCTCAAGTGACTTTGTCGTAGCTTTTAAACCATCTATCGCAACAATCACATCATGTGCAGAAAGTCCTGCTTTTGACGCAGCACCTTCACGATGGGCAGCTTGTACTAACACCCCTTCAGGTTTATCTGCCAATTTTAAACCAAACGGCAAAGACTTATCCTGTTTTAGCTGATAATCAACGCCAAATTCAGGCAATAACTGATCGAGCGGCAATTCATCAGTCGTGTTAATTAAATGATGGATTTGCTCCGACCAATCATCTCCTGTCAATTCTTTACATAATTCAAAGATAGTGCGCTCATGCACTTGAATGCCCTGTTGCGCATTAGCGTACAATTTCTGCATTAAGGCATCTAAACTTGAACCGCGCAAGCGCAAGCCCAAATCCAAACATAAAGCCACCAAACAGCCTTTGTTATAGTAGCTGGTTCCTGCATGGTTCGAGTTTTCATCTTGACGATAGAACTTAACCCAAGCATCAAAACTAGATTCTGCCACCGTTTGAATCGCACGACCCGGGTTTTGCAAATAACGATCAATTTGTGCTTTAAGCAGCTCCAAATAAGCCGCCTGATCAATCACACCGCTGCGCAGCAATAACAGATCATCGTAATAAGACGTAAAGCCTTCAAAAATCCATAACAGCGATGTATAACCTTCCTGATTCAGATCATAATTCACAAAGCTTTCAGGACGAATGAATTTCACCAACCAACTATGAAAATACTCATGGCTGCACAGACCTAAAAAGCGCTGATAATCTTTAGAGGGTTGTTCAGGTTCGTTAGCTTTAGGCAAATCATCACGCGGTGTAATTAGACTAGTACTGTTTGGATGCTCTAAACCGCCATAGCTATTGCCTGTTGCCATGGTCATAAAGGTATAGTTTGCAAATGGCGCAGAACCAAACATGGCAATTTGTGTGGCACAAATTTTTTCAATATCTTGCTGCATACGCGCAACATTCATTGCATGTTTACCCGAAACCACAAATTCATGTGGAATATCAGCCACGGTAAAACTAAAACGGGTTTGTTCTGCCAATTCAAACGGTGCATCAATCAATTCTGCATAGTTTTTAGCTTTTAAGGTATAACGCCCTTTTACCAAACTTTTTGCAGCCAAACCTGTCGCAAGCTGAAAATGCTTCAGCTCATCTGGTAAAAATAATTCAACTTCGATGGCTTTATCTTCTTGTCCATCTAAGCCCAAGCAGGCACAGGCAGGATTGACATATAAACGCGTTTGATCGACATAAGCGCCACGCACCGACAAATCATAAGCGTAGACATCATATTCCACCGTAATCAATTCATGATCGGTATTAAATAAGCGCCATTTATTCTTTGCAAATTTCTGAATTTTGAGGATACGCCCCGCTTCATCATAAGCACGTACCGACTCAAGATGTTTGGAGAATTCACGAATTAAATAGCTGCCTGGAATCCAAGTAGGTAGTGATAAAACCTGAGTAGGATTAGCCAAAAAACGCACGGTGACATGCATAAGATGCTGACGATAATCGTCAAATTCGATTTGATAATGCAACATAATGGGCAATACAAAATGTATAAATAAAAACTTGGTAACAAGCTTAACATTTTTTTAGCAATTGATGCGTCAATGCGAGATTTGTCTGCATTTATGGCTAGCCATCTGAACAAAAAAGGCATAGCATTCCGTAGTCAATTGACATTTTTTTACTGCTTAAAACCATTGTGACACCAATGGATTGGTGTAAATAAGGAACTTCTTTGAAACGTGTTATCTATCTGATTGCGGCACTCTGCTGGCTATGCAGCGCAATCACGCATGCCGCATTATTGAATATTCAAGCTGAAAGTGTCGAAGCCGAAGCATGGGCAATTTTAGACCCACAATCTGGGCAAGTGATTGCAGAGCACAATAGTCACGTACAACGTGCACCTGCTTCACTCACTAAAATGATGGTGGCTTATATTGTGCTCAAAGATATTCAGGCAGGTAAATTAGACCGACATGAAATTTTGACCGCAACACCTGTGGTGCAGCAAGTGATGTGGGATGAATCACAAATGTATCTAAAAGCAGGTGAACAGATTTCGATAGATCAGTTATTGGCAGGCTTAATTATTATGTCTGCTAACGATGCTGCTCTCACTTTAGCTGAACGTGTTGCAGGTGGTGTGCCGCAGTTTATAGCCCGAATGAATCAGGAAGCGCAAGCTTTGGGCATGCAAGATACACATTTTCAGAATCCATCTGGTGTGACTATGCCTAATCATTATTCTTCTGCGGCAGATATGGCACGTTTAGCACAAGCGATAGTGATTGAGACACCCGATTATTTGGCTTATTCAAAACAAACTAGTTTTACCTACAATCAGCACTTTCACCGTGCGACCAATATATTATTAAAACAAGACCCAAGTGTAGATGGGTTAAAAACAGGCTTCACCAAAGCTGCAGGCTACAACCTTGCCTTAACTGCAAACCGCCCAACATTGGATAGTGCTGCACCTGAGCGTCGTTTAGTGGTGGTGGTGATGGGAACCAAGAGTGCGCAAAAACGTGCTGAAGTGGCACATCAATTATTAAATTTAGCTTATAGCTATACCCGTAATGAAGTCGCGATTAAACCCAAACAAATGATTGCAGAATTGCCTGTGGTGAAATCGACCTTACGCATGTTTAAGATTGAAAGCAGTCAGCCAAAGTTTGTGACGACATCATTGTATGAACAGCCATATGCAATTAACTTGTCGCAGTTTGATCAAAACACCCAACGTTTACAACTTGCAAATGCACAAGGTAGATTAGAAACGCTTGAACCTGCACAGCGTACACAAACGCATGTCAATGTTGAGTTGTCTGAAAAGTTACTGACCGCACCATTGGCACAAGTCATGAAACTGGCAACCGTACACGTTTATCAAAATAATCAATTGATTAATAGCTTTGCGATTGAAGAACATGTCAATATTGTTGAAGCCAATATTTTTGAAAGAATCATGATGTGGTTTGGCAGTTTGTTTAATTTTTTTAGCCATCAACCCCTAGAAGATGAGCAAGCTTCACTCGGTTAGAAGCCGACAATCCTCAAGATTTAAATGTCACCAAGATGGGCAATGTCCCATCTTTTTTATTGTCATCTACACATCATACAAAGGGGTTAAAATGAGCCTGCAATAAAATCTGCAAATTTATATGTATGACGCATAAATTTGCATTGAAATTATAAAAATTGCCCCGATTAACTAAAAAATGTCATAAAAACTCGGAAAAGTGAAGAATTTGCAGAAATGTCTATAACAAATTCCACGTTTCACTTTATGATGTACCCTTAAAAAATTGAATGGATCAATAACATGACTGCTATTGCAAATGACCTCGTGGTTTCTTTCCACTACACATTGACTAACGCAGAGGGTGAAACTCTCGACAAATCTCAAGGTGAACCACTTGCCTATTTGCATGGTGCAGGTAACATCATCCCTGGTTTAGAAAAAGCGTTAGAAGGTAAAACAGTAGGCGAAAAATTTACTGTAAACGTACCTGCAGCTGAAGGTTATGGCGAATATAACCCTGACTTAGTACAAGAGGTTCCTACACAAATGTTTCAAGGTGTAGACAACATCCAAGCGGGCATGCAGTTCCAAGCGCAAACTGATGATGGCGTTCAAATCGTAACTGTAAAAGCAGTTGAAGGCGACAACGTAATTGTTGATGCAAACTTCCCACTTGCTGGTCAAGATTTAACGTTTGAAGTTGAAATCGTTGAAATCCGTGAAGCTTCTCAAGAAGAATTAGATCACGGCCACGTACACGGTGCGGGTGGTCATCACCACTAAGATCAGTATTGATCGAAGCAAAAGGCAAAGTATTTTTACTTTGCCTTTTTTTTGTTTGCCATTCTAAAATCCAGGATAAGCACATTATTGAAATATCTTTACAGGCAGGCTATTGCGGAAAGATCCTTACAGGAAGAATCAACACAGTGCATTGTCGTTTTCTTGATCAAATAACCCCCTCGCATTTAAGACAAGCTACTCAGCCATGCTTATAATGAAGTCACTTTTCCAACGATCAACGCAAGCATTCTTCCCATGCAAAGCTATAATTTAGTTTGGTTCCGACAAGATTTAAGAATTTCAGATCACACCGCGCTTTGGCATGCCAGCCAAGCAGGACCTTGTATTGGCGTGGTGATTCTTTCGCCTCAGCAATATCGTTTGCATCATGATGCACCCATTAAAATTGACTTTTACTTGCGTCAATTAAATGCGCTAAAAGAAGAACTCGCAGAACTCAATATCCCACTGATTGTTCAAATTACACCATCTTGGGCTGACATTGCACAAAAGTTGCTCCTACTGTGTCAAACATTAAAGGACACGCATCCAATTCAAAATATTTATGCCAATATTGAATTGGGAGTGAATGAACTGAAACGTGATCTAGATGTTCAACACACCTTGAACCAACATGGTCAGGACTTAATTTTGTACCATGACCGAACGCTTTTTCCTGTGGGTACGGTGCGCAATCAAAGTATGAAACCTTATCAGGTATTTAGCGCATTTAAAAAGTATGCCTATCAACAGTTGAGTATCAGTATTCCGCGCTGCTTTCCTCTGCCACAACCACAAACCTCTATTCAACTTCCTGAGCAATATCTCTCCACAGTACCTAGCTTAAAGCACTTAGGTTTTAATCCGCTTCCAACCGCACAACAAGATTTATGGGCAGTCACGGAACAACATGCACATCACTTGTTGGATGATTTTACACGTGAAAAAATGCACGATTATCAGCAACAGCGTGATTTTCCTGCGTTGTCTGGTACCAGCCAATTATCTGCGTATTTAAACTGTGGCATTCTCTCCATTCGGCAATGTCTGGCTGCGGTTTTTGCTCATTCACAAGGGCATTTTCATCTCGAAAATGTAGGACAACAAACTTGGTTAGATGAATTACTTTGGCGTGAGTTTTATCAACATATTTTGTTTGATTATTCCAAAGTTTCCAAGCACCGTCCTTTTAAAGATCAGACCACACAAGTGGCGTGGCGCAATGATTCTGCTGGTTTAGCAGCATGGCAACACGGAAAAACAGGCATCCCCATTGTGGATGCGGGCATGCAACAACTCTTACAAACGGGCTGGATGCATAATCGGGTCAGAATGATTTGTGCAATGTTTCTGTGCAAAAACTTGTTGATTGATTGGCGCTTGGGCGAACAGTGGTTTATGCAACATTTAATTGATGGTGATTTGGCTGCCAATAACGGTGGCTGGCAATGGTGTGCCTCAACTGGTACAGATGCAGTGCCCTATTTTCGGATTTTCAACCCAGTAAGCCAATCACAAAAGTTTGACCCCAATGGGGATTATATTCGCACATGGCTACCTGAGCTGGCACATTTAGATGCCAAAAACATTCATGAACCGTATGCGAAACATCCACATCTAAAACTGGATTATCCTCACCCAATTGTAGATTTAAAACTCAGCCGTTTACGTGCCATTGAAGCCTTTAAACAGCTTTAAGAATACAAACAGGAGATTGGTCAGTCTCTCCCACCTGCCATTCGTTAGCCTGATGGGAGATTACACGATTAAAGCAACACTTAGGCTGCTTGCTCGTCACGTTTAAAGACCAATTCGCCTTTTAAAGAACTATCTGCATCGAAATAATAACCCTCACTATTGAAGGCTTTTAAGTCTTCTGCACGTTCCAATTTATTTTCGATGATGAAACGCGCCATCAAACCACGGGCTTTTTTAGCATAAAAACTGATGACTTTATACTTGCCATTTTTCTGATCTAAAAACACAGGTTTAATAATTTCAGCCTGAATTTTTGCTTCCTGCACCGACTTATAATATTCATCGGAAGCCAGATTGACCAATAATGCCGACTGGTTGTGTTTTAAATCTTGGTTAATTAAATTGGTGATGATATCGCCCCAAAAACGATATAAATTTTCACCACGCGTATTATGCAACTTAGTGCCCATTTCCAAACGATACGGCATCATTAAATCCAAAGGACGCAGCAAGCCATATAAACCAGAAAGCATACGCAAATGTTGTTGAGCAAATTCAATATCTGCAGCAGACAAACTATAAGCATCTAAGCCTGTATACACATCACCTTTAAAGGCAAACATGGCCTGACGTGCATTAGCAAGATCAAATTCTACTTGCCAGTCACGAAAACGCTCGACATTTAAATTGGCTATTTTTTCACTCACGCTCATTAAGTTGGCAATTTCAGTGGCAGAAAGTTTACGTGCTACATCAATTAACTCTTGTGAATGTTCAAGTAATCTAGGTTGAGTATATTCATCGCTTGGTAATGCAGTTTCGTAATCTAAAGTCTTGGCTGGAGAAATTAAAGCGAGCATAAACCACCTAAATAAAAAATACTGCGCTCACTATAGCAGCAGCTTTCAACAAACTCCAATGCGCGTTTTTGTTTACCCTTATGGGAAAACACGTTCAGTACGTGTTTCCTTACGATGATCGATTAGATCAATCCAACGTGGAGGATGAGGTGCTTTTATTTTAGTGCATGCTTTTAAAAACATTGGTTCTCTCTAATCAGTTGAGGTTTTTTTCAGTACTTACAACTTTTCTCTAGGCAATAAAAAACCCTCTTAACTCTCCCAAATTAAGCGGGTTAAATAAAAATTATTTTGTTGTATTGTTCTTGCTGCTTAATATACGGTTGCGATGTGTCATTTAGATGACATTTTAATTAAAAAAAACGAATAATTTTATTTTGATTTAAAAATCAGGTATAAATTTTAATCATCTAACGTCTTTCCAGCTTGGTTTAACCTTTCCACTCAAATTCACTAAAAGATTGGTCTTCTTTCAGAGTATTTTCTACCGCTTGCGCCAATTGATTTAATAAACTTTGCTCTGTAATCCGTTCTAGCCAGTCTTGTTCTTCATTGGGGTATGAAGTAATTTCACAAACAAGATGTCCATCTTGACCACGGCTTTGACAGTTTACCGCCAAAGGCAGCGCGTGTTGATCTACGCTTACAGCGACTTGTGCACCACTCTGTGCTAAGGTTTGAAAGCCATAGTGAGATAAGTTTTGTGAAAGTAAATTCGCCACATAATTCTGTGCCAAGGTGCAATCTTGTAACTCTTGTTTATTTTCACAATTCGCCATAAATTTTAATTTGCGCATGCTCGAACCCAAAGGCTTTTTTCTTGTATGGGTTTAGCATAAGCAATAAAACGCAAACAGCCAAGCAAAAGCTTGACTGTTTAAGTATAAAGTCTAGGTGTTGGGATTATTGATCGCAGCCCCTATCGTTTTGGCTTATTCTGTCACTTGAATATTCAGACCTGCCACACCTGCAAGCTCAGTAAAGGTTGGGAAACTTGTCGCTACTGTTTCTGTACCGACAATTTTAATTTCTCCGGAAGTACGCAAACCTGCGATAGAGAAACTCATAGCAATACGGTGGTCGTGATGTGATTCAATCTCACCGCCTGTGAATACCGCTGACCAGTCGCCCGCTTTGCCTTTACCCTGAATGATGATGCCATCGTCAGTGGGTGTGCAGTCAATGCCCATGGTTTTTAAACCATCTGCCATCACTTGAATACGGTCTGATTCTTTTACGCGCAACTCTGCAGCACCTGTCAGTACAGTTTGACCTTCGGCACATGCTGCGGCAATGAACAATGCAGGAAATTCATCAATCGCCAATGGCACTTGATCTTCAGGAACATGAATCCCTTTTAACGTACGTGAACCACGAATACGAATATCTGCAATTGGTTCACCGCCTGCAATACGCTCATTTTCCACGCTCAGGTCTGCGCCCATTTGTTTCAGAATTTCAATCACCCCTGTACGGGTTGGGTTAATGCCCACTGCCTCTAAGGTCACATCTGAATTTTCGGTAATGGCTGCACCCACCATGAAGAATGCCGCAGATGAAATATCAGAAGGTACTTGAATATCTGTACCCACCAATTTACCGCCGCCTTGCAATGAAATACGGTTACCTTCAGTTTTCACTTCATAACCAAATGCACGTAACATACGTTCGGTATGGTCACGCGTTGGTTCAGGCTCAGTCACTGAAGTTTCACCTTCTGCCCAAAGTCCTGCCAATAAAATACCCGATTTCACTTGTGCAGATGCCATTGGCAAATCATAGTGAATGCCTTTCAGCGCTTGCGCACCTGTAATCGATACTGGCGGTGTGCCACGTTCACCCGTCGTTTGAATTTGTGCACCCATTTCACGCAATGGTTTAGCAATACGTTCCATTGGACGCTTGGTCAATGACGCATCACCTGTCATAACAGAATCAAACTGCTGTGCAGACAACATGCCTGCCAACAACCGCATAGATGTGCCTGAGTTGCCCATATAAATTGCGCCCGCAGGTGCTTTTAAACCTTGCATACCTACGCCATGAATGGTGACCTCACCATTTTTAGGGCCTTCAATGCTCACTCCCATATCACGGAATGCTTGCAAAGTCGCCAATGCATCTTCACCTTCAAGGAAACCTGTCACATGCGTAGTGCCTTCGGCAATTGCACCAAACATAATGGAACGATGTGACACAGATTTGTCACCCGGTACGGTAAATTTACCTTGGAAAGTCTTAGCACCCGGCAAAATCGTAAATTTTTGTGTCACGTGATTGTTCTCCATAAAAGGTTTCTTGGCGAGCATATGATTAAAATGCTGTCGTGCCGCTTGCGCATGTCCAAGCAAGCCCATTAAAGCATGCGAGTCTTCTTGTTCAATCAGTTGGCGAATAATTGCGAGTTGACTTTCAAAGCCATCCACCGCTTTTAACAATGCAGTTTTATTGGCAAAGAAAATGTCATGCCACATTTGTGGATCGCTAGCAGCAATACGTGAGAAGTCACGAAAGCCACCTGCAGCATAGCGGAAAATGTCTAAATTAT
>ERZ650302.2053-NODE-2053-length-10987-cov-53.130168_pt1 | contig 10987 bp, 12 predicted proteins | sample MGYA00376238_ERZ650302 | MGnify/ENA primary metagenome ERZ650302 (study PRJEB26733, sample SAMN07839298) | wastewater metagenome | biome: urban; feature: wastewater treatment plant; material: waste water | place: USA: North Carolina | collected 2016-04-28 ... | reverse complement strand
ACTCTTTAGAAAAGATATGATTCTTGCTTTAAAAGAGAAAAATCATGATGTTTTTGTATTTTGTACAGATTTTACAAATGATTCAAAAAAACGCATAGAAAATCTAGGAGCTGTTGCGGTTGATTATACTTTAAATCGTGCTGGATTAAATCCATTTAAAGATTTGTTAGATACTTATAAGTTAAGTAAAAAATTAAAAGAGTTAGAAATAGATATTAGCTTTTCATATTTTGTAAAGCCTGTCATATTTGGAACAATTGCTTCAAAACTAGCAGGTGTTAAAAGAAGATTTGGAATGCTAGAAGGTCTTGGATATGTATTTACAGATTTGCCAACTGGTGTGAGTAAAAAACAAAAGATTCTAAGAGCTATTCAAGTTTTTTTATATAAATTATCTTTTCCATATTTAGAAAAAATAATATTTTTAAATCCAGATGATCCAAAAGATTTGATTGAAAAGTACAATATAAAAACAAAAAAAGTAGAAGTTTTGGGTGCTATTGGATTAAATCTTGATGAATATTCATATAGTAAACCATCACTTGAAAAAATAAGATTTATTTTTGTAGGTAGGCTTTTGGCAGAAAAAGGAATTTTTGAGTATATAAAAGCAGCAAAAATAGTAAAAAAAGATTTTCCAGATGTTGAGTTTGTAGTTCTTGGTGGATTAGATGAACAAAACCCTGGTGGATTAAAAAAAGAAGAGCTAGAAAAGTTACTAAAAGATAATATAGTTTTATATCCAGGATTTGTAAAAAATGTAGATGAGTGGATAAAAGATTCTTCTGTTTTTGTTTTACCATCATATAGAGAGGGAGTGCCTAGAAGTACTCAAGAGGCTATGGCTATTGGAAGAGCAGTTATCACAACAGATGTTCCAGGATGTAGAGAAACAGTAGTTGATGGTTTAAATGGATTTTTAATTCCACCATTTGATGCAAATGCTTTAGTGGAAGCTATGAAAAAGTTTATAGAAAATCCATATTTAGTAGAAAAGATGGGTGAAGAGAGCTATAAAATAGCAAAAGATAAATTTGATGCAAAAAAAGTAAATGATAAATTGTTAAAAATATTAGAAATATAATTTTGATTGTTTTAGCAACTCTTAGCTAAAATCAAGCTTTATTTTATGGGGAAGAGAAAATGATAGTTTTAGGTAGAAAATACAAGTTCACAGAGTTTGAAAAATCAAGGTTAAATAAAAAGTTTAAAAACCAGTTTATTATCAAATACTCACAGCGAGACCCATTTGAAGTGCTTGAAGAGCTTAAGTGTTTGCTAGATAAAACAAAAGTTAAAATCATTGTACTAAATACAAGATATACTGTACCAAATGAAGTTATAAAATACCTTACAAACTTACAATTTGAAAGAAATATCAAACTCATCACTATAGAGCAGTTTATGGAAGAGTATCTACACAAATGCTATATTCCAGATGATCACACAGATTTAAACTATCTTCAAAATATCAAGCCTTTTAATATTTTTGAGTACTCTATAAAAAGAGTTATGGATTTTTTAGGAATTTTTTGTTTATATGCTTTTACTTTTCCTATCATGGCATATTCAAGAAGAAGAATCAAAAAAGAATCCCCAGGAACTAGTATGTTCAAGCAAGAAAGAGTTGGAATAAACAATAAAGAGTTTAAGTGTATCAAGTATAGAAGTATGAGACTAGATGCAGAAGTTTGTGGTGCACAATTTGCATGTCAAAATGACCCTAGGGTTTTTCCTTGGGGTGAGATTATGAGAAAAACAAGAATAGATGAACTTCCTCAAATGCTAAATGTACTAAAAGGAGATATGCATCTAATTGGTCCAAGACCTGAGAGAAAATTTTGGATAGAGCAGTTTGAAAAAGAGATTCCATACTACAATGAAAGACATCTTGTACGACCTGGAATTACAGGTTGGGCTCAGGTTATGTATCCATATGGAGCTGGTGTTGAAGATGCAAAACAAAAGCTTATGTATGATTTGTACTATATAAAACACTACAGCATTTGGTTGGATATAAAGATTATTTACAAAACTATTTTGGTGGTTTTAGGTAAAAAAGGATTATAAAAATATGCAAGGAAATAAAATGATACTTATCACAGGTGGAGCAGGTTATATAGCAACTCACACTTTAATAGAACTAAAAAAAGCAAACTTTGATTTTGTAGTTTATGATAATTTTTCAAACTCATCAAAAGAGGCTTTAAAAAGAGTTAAAAAGATAACAGGAGCAAAAATCAAATTTGTAAAAGGTGATATTAGAGATAAAAAAGCTTTGAGAAAAGTTTTTAAAACATATAGCATAGATTCTGTTATTCACTTTGCTGGACTAAAAGCTGTAGGAGAGAGTGTTGCAAAACCACTAAAATATTATGATAACAATGTTGTAGGAACTATTAAACTGCTTGAAGTGATGCGTGAGTTTGATTGTAAAAAGATAGTATTTTCTTCTAGTGCAACAGTATATGGAAATCCAAAAAGCTGTCCAATAGATGAGAGCTTTGATGTTGGAGCTACTACAAATCCATATGGAACTAGTAAATATATGATTGAAAGAATATTAGAGGATTTATATATAAGTGATAATAGCTTTAAAATTGCTATTTTAAGATATTTTAATCCAGTAGGTGCACATGAAAGTGGACTTATAGGTGAAAATCCAAATGGAATACCAAATAATCTTATGCCATATATCTCTCAAGTTGCTGTTGGTAAATTAAAAGAGCTAAGTGTATTTGGAAGTGATTATGAAACAAAAGATGGTACGGGAGTAAGAGATTATATCCATGTAGTTGATTTGGCAAATGCTCATGTAAAAGCTATAGAATATCTTTTTGGAACAGGGACTTTAGTCCCTGTAAATAAAAAAGATGAGACTAAGGTCTCATTTCCACTTATTTTAAATATTGGAACAGGAACTGGATATAGTGTTTTAGATATGATAAAAGCTTTTGAAAAAGCAAGTGGACAAAAAATACCTTATAAATTAGTTCCTAGAAGAGCAGGGGATATTGCTACTTGCTACTCAAATCCACAAAAAGCAAAAGAGATTTTAGGGTGGGAAGCAAAACATAATTTAGAAGATATGTGTAAATCTAGCTGGAATTGGCAAAGTAAAAATCCAAAAGGGTATGGAAAATAAATAAATATAGCATAGTAAGTATGAATTTTTCATATTTACTATGCTAAATAAGCTTAAATTTATATAAATTTTCATAAGATGTTTTTTATGGACACATTAGATATAAAAAATGCTATCAAACTAAATTTTTTTACTGTTGATATGCTCAAAAATGTATTGAGCAAAGAGTATGATCAACCTATTCAAAAAATAAACTATATGGTCAAAAATGGTGATTTGATAAGCCTCAAAAGAGGGATATATGTTTTTAGTGAAAAATATCGCACATCACCACTCAACTACATATCTATAGCAAATATATTGCATAAACCATCTTATGTGTCATTTGAGTATGCTTTATCTTATCATGGCTTGATACCTGAGAGAGTTTATACCATCACATCTGCTACTTCTAAAAAATCTATAGAATACTCTACATCAATTGGAAACTTTAGCTATCAAAAGGTACCTGCTAAAGCTTACTCTTTAGGGATAGATTGGAAGTATAGTGAACTTGATGGTGGATATTTTATAGCTACACCTGAAAAAGCACTTTGTGATAAAATCTATGCTGATAAAAGAGCAAAAAATCTTAAAGAGCCTGAAGTACTAGAGTATCTAGAAGAGGATTTACGCATAGATTATCAAGATCTTTTGAAGCTTGATAGTAAGCTTTTTTGGTATATAGCTATGGGATATGGCTCAAAAGTTTTACTCTGTGTATCAAGTATTTTAAAAAGGATTCAAAATGGCTAATATTCATCCACATATAGAAGCGATGCTAAATCGGTATGATTTAAAAAAAGATGATCCATTTGAGGTGTTACGAGAGATTTTGCAAGAGATAGTTTTATATGCTCTATCAGATGCAGGTTTTTTTAAATATGCTGTTTTTTATGGTGGAACGGCACTTAGGATACTTTATAATCTACCAAGATATTCAGAGGATTTGGATTTTTCTTTGATAGAGCCTGATGATGAGTTTGATTTGAGTAGATATGAAAAAAATATTTTAGCACATTTAAACAACTATGGTTTTGAAGCAATTATAGAAACAAAGATAAAAGAGCATAGTGCAGTTCAATCGGCTTTTGTCAAAGGAAACACAGTAAAGCACCTAATCGCTATCAATACACCTGAAGATATTGTAAACAAATATCCATCTACAAAACAACTCAAAATAAAATTTGAAGTGGATACAAATCCACCTGTTGATTTTAAAGAAGAGGAAAAACTTCATCTTGTACCTATGCCATTTCAGATACGAACTATGAGTATCTCTTCACTGTATGCAGGAAAGATGCATGCAGTGTTATGTAGAGGGTGGCAAAGTCGTCCAAAGGGTCGAGATTGGTATGATTTGGTTTGGTATGTGAAAAATGGCTATGAGCTTGATATGACTCATCTTGAGGCAAGATTAAAGCAAAGCTGTAAAGCTTTTGAAGATAGTATAGGTGATATTTCAGAAAAAAAAGTGTTGGAGTTATTGAATAAAAGAATAGAAGAGTTAGATATCAAAATGGCAAAAGATGATGTGAGCAGGTTTATATACGACCAAAGAGAACTTGAACTTTGGAGCAAAGAGTTTTTTAAAGCTATTGCTTCTATGATAAAGTTTAATGTATTTACAATAAAGTATGAAAAATAGTACAATAAAAAAGATTAAATAAAGAGATATAGATGCAACCAATAAGAGTAGAACTAGATGAGCTACTTTCTTGATTTTCATCCGAAAGCTTTGAAAGAATAGAATATGATATATTGTTTGTGAAGATAAAATATCAAAACTTAAAGAGATAGTTCCAGAATTTGATCATAGGTTGAATTAATTTTATTCTTACTTTAGTGTGATAAAATGTGTGAATTATAATCATATAGGAGTCTAAAATGTTAAGAAAAACAGTAACAATAAATGATAATTTATATAATATGTTAATATCTTCTAAAATTACAGAAAAATATAGTTCTTTTTCTGAATTAGTTTCTACTTCATTGGAGCTTCTTATTGAGAAAAACAAAAAAGAACAATATAAAAAAGCTATGATAGAAGCCTCTAAAGATAAACTATATCTTAAAGATATGGAAGATATAGAAAATGATTTTAAATATGTTGATTTTGAAGAAAAATAGATGCAACAATATGATATTTATCTAGCAGATTTAAATCCTACCATAGGAAGAGAGCAAAAAGGTACAAGACCAGTTTTAATAATATCAAATGAATATGAAAATATTTTAGATATTTTAACTATTATTCCAATAACTTCATTGAAAAATGGAAGAAAAGTATATCCAAATGAACTTTTTTTAGAACATGAATTAGAAAAACCATCAATTCTTTTGTGCCAACAAATAAGAACTATTTCTAAAGAAAGATTGGTAAAAAAACTAACAACTATTTCTAGTTTCAAAACGCAAGAAAAAATTTTACAAATACTTTGTAATAGATTTGAAAGAATATAAAAAGACAAGATAAGAAATGATACTAATCACATGCAGAGAAGTTTATATTCAGATATTTAAATTATATTAAATAATGAAATTAAAGATGCTTTTGATACAATCCCAAGCTTAAAAAATAAAAGGAATCAAAAAATGCAAGAAAACAAAATTTTAAATGAAGATGAGATAGATTTAAGGGAGTTATTTAAAACTATTTGGGATAAAAGATTTTTTATCATTATTTTTACTTTTATAATAACTTTAATCTCTTTTATCTATGTTTTACTAAAAAATCCAACACCAGTTTATGAAGGAAAAATTTATTTTGAAATGGGAGAAATGAAAGGAGAAACTTACGGAAGTAAACTTATAGAAAATACAAATGATTTAGCAAGTTTGATAAATATAACTTTTAATGAAAATTCTTCATTCTCAAAGGAAGAAAATCCAAATGCTCTACTAAAAAAAGGTACAACAAAAATTTTAGAAATTACGTATTTTGGTGAAAATAAAGATAATATAAAAAATAAATTAGAAAAAATTAAAGAATTTATTATGGTAAGACACCAAAAATTATCAAATTTTTATGATATTGCAGTTCAAACTGAACAAATTGGAGATATTAAAATATCAGAAGAAGCTATAAATGAACCTAAAACAGCTTTAATTGTAACAGTTGCTTTTATAACTGGATTTATTCTTTCAATATTTTTAGTATTTTTTATCCAGTTTATCCAAAGTATAAAAAAAGAGTCTTAAACTCTTTTTTATACCTAAAAATCCTTTGCTCTTTTTTATTGTCTTTTCCCAAATGTAATAGCATAAGCTTCAAATAAAAAATATATAAAAGCTCAATTAAAATATTGTAAGAAAAGTATTAAAAATAGTGCAGCAACTATTGTTTGTACAGTTATTATTGATGTTATTAAAGGTAAATCACCACCCAATTGTCGTGCAAGAATAAATGAACTAGGAGCAGTTGGCATAATAGCAAAAAGAACTAATATTGCAATCATTAAATTATCTAGTGAAAAAGAGATTGCTAAAATATAGATTATAAGTGGTAAAACTATAAACTTTGCAATCATAGTGACAGTTAAATCTTTTTTTGCACTTTTTATCTCTTTTAAAACTAATGTATAACCAATAGATATTAAACCCAAAGGAAGAGCTGCACTACTTAATATTTTTAGTAGATTTTCTATACTAATTGGTATTTTTATTTCAGAAAAGTTTATTAAAGCTCCTAAAACACAAGCAATTATCAAAGGATTTTTTACAATAGATTTAAACAAATAGAAAAAATCAATTTTGCTATTGTTTGAGTATAAAGCAAATATTGAAATAGATAAAATATTTAAAAAAGGTATTGCAAAAGTTATAATAATTGCAGCTAATACTAAACCTTTATCCCCAAAAATAGAGGCACTAAGAGCTAAAAATACATAAGTATTAAATCTTATTCCACCTTGAACTATTGAAGTAAAAGAGCTATTTTGAGTAGGACTTATTTTATTAAATATCATTAAAATTATCATAGTGATAAATATTGCAAGAAGGCAAACAGATATAAAAGTTATGCTACTTGAGTCAATTTTAGCTTTTGATAGCGTAAAAATCAGTAATGCTGGCATTAAGATATAGTATGTAAGTTTATCAGCCATTGGCCAAAAATCATGTGATGGGAAACTTATTTTTTTAAATAAGTACCCAATCACAATTAGTGAAAAAATAGGAATAAGGCTAGAAAATATATGTTCCATTTTTTAATTTTTGTTTTTTAACATCTCTTTTAATATAATTTTTCCACCTTCAACACCTGGTTGATCATAAGTGTTTATTCTTAAGAATTTTCCTACAATTGAAGTTAAAAGCTCATAGTAAAATAGAAGTTTTCCTATTTCATATTCGCTTATCTCTTCTAACTCTATTAAATCAATAGGAATATCTTTTTTATACTCTTTTACTGATGCTATTGTAGCATCTGCTTGAAGATTTATTAACTCTTTAAAATCAAGATTATTTATATAATCAAGCTCTTCTAATCCACTTAAACTAATAGGAGCAATTTTTGTATCATCTTTAAAATCTTTAATTTTTATAAATGTTACAGTTTTATCTCTTTTACCTTCTACAATTAACTGTAAAAATGAGTGTTGATCAACAGGTCCTAAAAGCCCAATTGGAGTTAAACCTTGATTTGTGTTATTTGCATCAATTTTTCCAAGGCTTTCTCCCCAAAGTTGAATATACCACTTATTAAAACCTTCAAGAAGTTGAGAGTATGAGAAAACTGCATTTATGTTGTAAACATCTTTGTATTCATAGTAAGTTCTAGCTTTTTTTATTAAATGAGTAAAAAGTTCATACTGTTCAAAAAATGAAGTAGATATTTTTCTAGCACCATTTAAAAGCTCATCAATATCAAAACCAGCTAAATATAAAGGCACTAATCCAACATTTGATAAAACAGAAAATCTTCCACCAACATTTTTTGGAATATCAAAAGTTTTAATATCATTTACTTTTGCAAAACTATTTAGTTTGCTATCGTTTTCTGTTATTACTAAAAGATTTGATTTATCCATTTTTATAATAGAACTTAAGTATTTAAAAATAGAAATAGTTTCAATAGTTGTACCAGATTTTGAAATAACTATAAATAAAGTATCTTCTAAATCAAATTGAGAGATTGTTCCATTTAAGTTTACAGGGTCTGTACTTTCAAAGAAAAAAATCTCTTTTTTTAAAGATTTATTTTTTTGTTTGTGGTATTTTAAGAAATTGTATATTGCATAAGTACCTAAAGTACTTCCACCAATTCCAACTATTGCAATATTTTTTTGTTTAAAATCAAGAGAATCTAACTCTTTTTTTAAGTTTGTTATATCACTATGAGGCAAAGAGTAGTAACCTATCTCTTCACGCTCTTTTTTTATCTCTAAGAAAATATCTTCATCACTTAGAGATACTTTTGGATAATATAGATTGTTTTTCACTATTTTTTCCCGTTATCTTTTTTTTCTTCTTTTTTCTCATTTTTTATAGATTTATCATAAAAGTAGTTTGTAGCTTTTACAAATCCATCTATACTTCCACAGTCAAATCTTTCACCTTTAAATTTATAAGCTAAAACCATACCATTTTTTGCTTGAGTTAAAAGTGCATCAGTAATTTGAATCTCTCCACCTTTACCTGGTTTTGTCTCTCTTATAATATCAAAAATATCTGGAGTTAAAATATATCTTCCAATAATTGCTAAATTTGATGGTGCAACTTCTGGTTCAGGTTTTTCAACCATATCTTTTACCATGAAAATTCCTGGTTCTATCTCATTTCCAGCAATTACTCCATATTTATTTGTATCCTCTTTTGGTATCTCTTCAATAGCAACAATTGAGCAGTTATATTTTTTATATAGTTCAACCATTTGTGATAAAACACCTTTATCTGGTGCATCACATAAGTCATCTGCTAGAAGTACAGCAAATGGTTGATTTCCAATTAAGTTTTCACCACATAATATTGCGTGACCTAAACCTTTCATCTCTATTTGTCTTGTGTATGAAAAAGTACATTTTGTAATAACACTTCTAATCTCTGTTAAATAGTGCTCTTTACTAGTCCCTTTAATTTGGTGTTCAAGTTCATAAGATATATCAAAGTGATCTTCAATAGCTCTTTTTCCTCTTCCTGTTACAATAGACATATTTTCAATACCAGCAGCTAATGCCTCTTCAACTCCATATTGAATAAGTGGTTTTGTAAGTACTGGTAACATCTCTTTTGGAGTTGCTTTTGTTGCTGGTAAAAATCTTGTACCATATCCAGCAGCTGGAAATAGACATTTTTTGATTGGATTATTTGTATTGTTCATATTATTTTCCTTGTAATTTATTAAATAGATTTATTAATGCATCTTCATATACTTTTGCATTTTCTTGATTATTGGCTTCAAATCTTGTTACTAATTTTGGAGTTGTGTTACTAGCTCGAACTAATCCCCAACCTTTTTCAAAAATAACTCTTACACCATCAACAGTAATTATATCCTTGATTTTTGGAAAATCTGAAGGTGGATTTTGTAAAGCAACTTTTAAATCTTCAATGATTTTAAATTTTGTATCTTCTGTTACAGTTATATTTATTTCAGGTGTTGAGTAAACTTGTGGTAGAGCTTCATACTCTTTATCAAAATCAAAACCAGCATCTATTAACTCTAAAGCTCTAAAAGTTGCATAAATTGCATCATCGTATCCAAAATATCTATCATTGAAGAATAGATGCCCTGATACTTCAGCCGCAAAATCTGCATTTGTCTCTTTAATTTTAACTTTTAAATTTGAATGCCCAGTTTTGTACATGATAGCTTTACCATAAGAGTTTATAGTGTCATACATAACTTGCGAACATTTTACTTCACCTATAACTGTTGGGTTTTTCATATGTTTAGAGAAGAATATTGCTAAAATATCACCTTTGAAGTTATATTTTTTTGAAAGTAGGGCAATTCTATCTGCATCTCCATCATAAGCAAAACCAAAATCAAACTCACCACTTGCTAACTCTTTTTTAATATCTTCTAAAGTGTGTTCGTCACTTGGATCTGGATGATGATTTGGAAAATTTCCATCTGGCTCTTCAAATAAAATTTTATTTTTAATATTTAATTTTGTTAAAATTTCACCTAAAACAACACCAGCAACACCATTTCCACAATCAAAAATAAACTTTTTATCTTGAAGTTTTAAATGTTTGAAGCTTTCAACTATGTAATCAATATATCTATTTTTTGAATCAATTTGTATAACAGCTTCGTTATCACTAATATTTGAATTATCTGCTAAAATATCTCTTCCTAAAGAATAAATATCTTCTCCAAAAAATGGCTCTTTATTTAATGTTATTTTAAATCCATTATATTCAGGGGGATTGTGGGAACCTGTAATCATAATAGAACCATCACATCTATATCCATCTATTTCATTAAAATTAGCAAAGTAGTTTGCAGGAGTTGGAACTAATCCCATATCCAAAACTTTTAAACCAGCTTTGTTTATTCCTGAACTTAACCAACCTTTTAAAGTTGGTGAATGAAGTCTTGCATCATAACCAACAGCCAAAAAAGAAGCATTTGGAACTCTTTTTAATAGTGCCTTTGCTAAATAAAAACCAATTTTTTTTACAATATCTTCGTTTAATTCCTTTTGAAATATCCCTCTAATATCATACTCTCTAAAAATAGATGAACTCATTTATATTACAACTCCTATTGTATAATTAAAAAATTGTGGAATTTTATCTTAAAATCGTTAAATAATTGTATAAAACCGAAAAAAACTACAAATTCCCAAATTTAAGCCAACATTAATAAAAACCCCTTGACAAAACAAAAAAAAGGCACTATAATTCCCGTCCAAT
>ERZ650302.2052-NODE-2052-length-10992-cov-28.396361_pt1 | contig 10992 bp, 9 predicted proteins | sample MGYA00376238_ERZ650302 | MGnify/ENA primary metagenome ERZ650302 (study PRJEB26733, sample SAMN07839298) | wastewater metagenome | biome: urban; feature: wastewater treatment plant; material: waste water | place: USA: North Carolina | collected 2016-04-28 ... | reverse complement strand
TGTTAGCAATGGCATTGGCTGGTGATGCGGATTATCTGGTCACTGGTGATCGACGAGCGGGTTTATTGCAACGGGGCCATATTGGGCGGACACGGATTGTGACCCCAGCCATTTTTTGCGCGGAGGCGCTGTGATCTATGCCGGTTGGCTTTCTGACTCCAGAGCAACGTGATTACTTTGGTCGTTATGTTGGTTCGCCCAGTCGTGAAGAATTGGAACGTTTTTTCTATTTGAGTGATGAAGACCGTGATGTCATCCAAACCTTGCGAGGTGATCACTCAAGATTAGGTTATGCCATATTATTGACGACAGTCCGTTTCCTTGGCGTTCTGCCTGATAAACCAAGGAGTGTTCCTTCCGAAGTCCAACAAGTATTGGTTCGCCAACTCTCCATTACCTGTCCGACTTACTGTTATTCTATAAAAACATAATTTTATTAACTAAAAAATATTTATAAAATATTTTTACCAACTATAATACCAACAAATGTTTTGATTCCAGATAGACGCTAGCGGACGCTAAAGCCTCTTGTGTGGTCTCCTAACCGCACAAGAGGCTGCTGTTGTGTGCAAGATAGGGTGGAAAGAAAACGACACAGCTATGGAGGGACACACGAAGCATCTTTACGCCCATGACGCAAGTTTTCGGTATACCGCCCATACCCAAATCTTAGCTGTGTCCTCTTAGCGTAATGTCTCAGGTAAAACTTTTGGGCCCCAGCTATAGAGAGAAGAGCCACCCTTAAAATTCTCCATAGATATTTTGAAAAAAGTTCTCCTCAATAATTTCTTAACAATTTTTCTATACTATTGAAGCTCAGTCAGGCTGGCTTCCGAAGAAAGGCAGTCCTGTTTCCGGCATTGGGCCTGTTTAACCGTGTTAACAATTTTTTGGAGGACTTATGAAAAAGCTTCTTTCCATTCTCTCAGCGGCAGTTGTTCTCAGCTCTCTTGCCCTCACCCCTGCGTTTGCAATGGACAAAAACAAAGACATGCAAGGCAGCGGCATGAAACAGGACGCCGGGATGATGAAAGACGATGGCATGAAAAAAGACAGTGGTATGAAACAGGACGCCGGGATGAGCAAAGATGGCGGCATGATGAAGGACGACAGCAAAAAGTCCGGAATGGGCGGCACGATGAAAGACGATGGCATGAAAAAAGACAACGGTATGGGTAAAATGTAAGCAGGAAGTTAAGGAGCAAAGCGACGTGATTATCACTTTGCTCATTAATCGTGCAATGCGGACTCTTACATCTGTTCATGAAAGCCAGGGGCGCGATTTCCCCATTGTGTCCCTGGCATCAACCGAATATAATACAAACATTTCTATCCAATCAGTGCAGAAAGTTCCTACGAGGTCAAGGTGCTCTCATGTATAATATTCTGATAGTCGAAGATGAAGTTAAAATTGCGGAAACCGTCATGGAGTACCTGAAACGTGACGGCCATAATGTGCAGCATGTAACAACACTTGCTGCCGCCTTGGAGAGTATCTGCGCAGAAACAGACCTCATTGTTTTGGACTTGATGTTGCCTGATGGACAAGGTGAAAACTTATGCGAACGGGCAGTTGAACTCTATAACACGCCCATTATTATGCTGACATCCAAGCGTAGCGAGCAATCCAGAATTCACGGTTTCGCCTGTGGCGCTGATGATTACCTGACCAAGCCCTTCAGCCCCCGTGAACTGGCCGCCAGAGTGAAATCTGTTCTTAAACGGTCTAAACCTCGGGATAATATTATCCAGCTTGAAAATGATATTACCCTCTACCTTGACCGTCATGCGGTCACAAAAAAAGGGGGAAGAAGTCAGGCTAACCCCCAATGAGTATAAGATACTTCTATGTCTGGTGAACAACTGGAAAGCAGTGGTCAGCCGGGACAAGCTGATTGAATATATTAATGCCCCGGATGCTACTGACCGCATAATTGATGTGCATATCCGGCATTTGCGGCAGAAAATTGAGGATGACCCTAAAAATCCTGCCGTCGTTAAAACGGCCCACGGGCATGGCTACAGGCTTGGAGTGAAGCGCAATGCCTAAGCACAGACCGTTTACCAAATTATTTACCATTTATTTTACAGCGATCACAGCGATTACTGTCGGTGTGTTTATATTCATCGGTCTTGGTATAATAGACCGCTTTTTCTCATATTATGTGGACAAAGTGCATGAAGAAACACAACACATGCTCGTCATGCAGGTAGCTACGCACTACAAGATGTATGGCAGCTGGCATGGATACGATGGAGCGGAAACAGGCGCGGTAGCAAAGCTTTCAGGTGACTATTTCACAATATCCGACAAACAAGGCAACATAGTATATACGAGCGAAAAAAATGTTGAGCGCTGCTGTACCAACCCGAACCACGTATACACCCAGGTTAAGTACCCAATAACCGTTGGAGGCGAAACTGTAGGAGAACTCACCGCCGGTTATTTTACAAACCATATCACCTCACCTGAGGCCGATGCCTTTCGGGGGAGTGGTGTTTCGCTTGTCATTCTTTCAATACTCTGTATCAGCCTGAGCGGAGCACTCATCTCAATACTTTTCTTTTACCGTCTTTCCAAGCCGATCCGCAGCATTGCCAGTGCTGCAAAAGAAATATCCCAAGGGCGCTTGCAAAGTAGGGTAATTATTCAAAGCAATGTATCGGAGATGCATGAAATCGCAAATTCTATCAATGCCTTAGGCGCTTCTCTCCTTCAGCAGGAACAGTTCAGGCAACAGCTTATAGTCGAATTGTCTCATGAGTTGAGAACTCCCCTACAAATTTTGCTGAACCAGCTTGAAGCCATGCTTGATGGAATCTATCAAGCTGACAGAGCGCGGCTTGAGGCAATGCACGCGGAAATCACCCGTACAAGCGAGCTTTTAAGTGAGCTTGAAGATCGGCTGATTTACGAAAATGACAGCTTTGATTTGAATATTGCATCAACAAATATTTCTGAAGTCACCCGGAAGGTGGCGATTGGGCATGAGGGCAGCTTCGCTCAAAAAGGTTTGCAGTTTCGCTACGACATTGAACCGTTAATTACCAAAGAGGCCGACTCGATTCGATTTGCTCAGGTGCTTATTAATGTGCTTTCCAACGCGCAAAAATACACAGCGGCGGGTAACGTTTGTCTTTCTCTGAAACGCTCCGGGCATTCTGCCGCACTGGTCATAAGCGACACAGGCGAGGGAATGCCTGCTGAAATTATCGGCAATATTATCAACCGCTCGGGCCAGGCTTTTAAAGCCGTGAACAGTAAAGGCGTGGGGCTCTACATCGCAAAGCTTATTATTGACAAGCACGGCTGGGAACTCCGTATCGACAGTCAACGGGCTGTAGGGACAACCATTACAATAATTTTGTAGTACATCAGCCCTGTGGGGCTTCAAAGTGAGAAGATCGTATGGAAATGGTTACAACAGGGTTCATCCTGGCAGTTTTTGGAGCTGGTTTGCTTTCTTTCTTTTCCCCATGTGTGCTCCCCCTTCTCCCCGTATACATAGGGTATCTCTCGGGCGGTATGGTGGCAGATAGCTACTCAAGAAGTATAAGTTTTTCTAAAGCATTAGCCTTTACGGGAGGCTTATCCGCCTCTTTTTTCCTCTTGGGTTTTGGCGCGGGGGCCTTAGGGGGCTTTATCAATAGTCACTATTTTTTCCTGGCATGCGGGGCTCTGGTCGTCATTTTTGGCATTCACCAGTCCGGCCTGATCCGTATCCCTCTGCTTAACAACCACAAAAGCCTGGATATTCAGTTTAATCCGCAAAAGGGACTCGTTGGAGCATTTGCGCTGGGGTTCTTGTTTTCATTCGGCTGGACTCCATGTGTTGGTCCGATTTTGGGCGCAGTTCTCGGGATATCTTCGCAGCAAGGCAGCGCCTTCACAGGGGGAGGGCTCCTGCTGGTTTATTCCTTCGGCCTTAGTGTACCATTTGTGATTTTGGCTCTTGGCTCTCAACAAATTCTCAACAGAGTTAAGGGCATTTATCCACATTTTGGCAAAATACGCATTGTGGGCGGCATGTTGATTATTTTTATGGGCAGTTGGATGATTTACAACCAAGTACAGCTCATGCAGGCAGAAAAACAATCATCTCCTGACAGCCAACTTTATGCAGTGGCCCCAAGCGTTTATAAGCTCTCTCTTTCCACGCTGCATGGCGCAAAAGTCAGCCTCTCCGAACTCCAGGGGAAGACTGTTTATGTTAAGTTCTGGACCACATGGTGCCCATTGTGTTTAGCGGGCTTAGAAGAATTTGCGGCATTAGAGAAGCAGTATAAAGATTCTGAAGATGTGGCTATCATATCTGTTGTCACCCCAGGGCTGAACGGCGAAGTTGGCAAGGAAGATTTTATTGCTTGGGCTGAAAGTCAGCAACTGTCATTTCCCATCTTATTCGATGAAACAGGCTCTTTGACAAGGGAGTTTGGTATCCGTGCCTACCCTTCTGCGGTTTATCTCAATAAAGACGGGAAAGTATTCAAAAAGACCGTGGGAGATGAAATTGGCAGCCAGATACAATCCACATTATCGATTCAAAATTGATACTCCAAGGGGTACATCATATGAAAAAGAGAACCATATTGGCGATTGTTGTCGCTATATTTTTCATCACAACAGCAGCGTTTGCAGTAAGGGTAAGCTCTGCTGAAAATCAAAAAAATACGAGTGCGGCAGGCACGAAATACACGTCAGAAATTGATAAGGCAGGCATGAGTGAGATATATTTTGCCGGTGGTTGCTTTTGGGGCGTTGAAGAATATTTTTCCCGCATCACCGGCGTGTATGATGTCACGGTTGGTTATGCGAATGGCAAAACAGAAAATCCGACCTATCAGCAAGTATGTTCCGGTAAGACAGGACATACAGAAGCTGTTCATGTTACGTACAACCCTGAAGTAGTCAGTTTGAAAGTGCTGGTAGAACAGTTTTTCAAAATTATTAACCCGATCAGTGTGAACAAGCAGGGAAATGATGTAGGCAGTCAGTACAGGACAGGTATTTATTTTACAAGAGAGGCAGATAAAGCGAGCGCTGAGGCCGTGATGGTCGAAGTACAGAAAAAATATTCCAAACCGCTTGCCGTAGAACTGGTTCCCTTGAAGAGTTACTATCTTGCCGAAGAATACCACCAGGATTATTTGAAGAAAAATCCTGGCGGCTATTGCCATATCAGCTTTGACAGCCTTAAGGATGTGCAAGTGAAGAAAAGCGGTGAAGTTAAGGTTGACCCCGCCAAGTATGTCAAACCATCCAAGGCGGAATTGAAAAAAATATTATCGCCGGAAGAATACAACGTCACCCAGAATGCGGGAACCGAAAGGGCTTTTTCAGGCAAGCTTTGGGCTCACAAAGAAACGGGAATTTATGTAGATATAGTGACTGGCGAACCCTTGTTCTCGTCCAAAGATAAATTTGAATCCGGCTGCGGCTGGCCTAGCTTCACAAAGCCCATTGACCCTGATGTCATTATCGAACACCAGGATAACAGCTTTGGTATGAAGCGTATTGAAGTAAGAAGTAGGGTCGGAGATTCCCACCTGGGGCATGTGTTCAACGATGGCCCCAAGGATAAGGGGGGATTAAGATACTGTATTAATAGCGTGGCTATTCGCTTCGTACCGTTAGATGAAATGGATAAGCAAGGGTACGGGTATTTGGAAAGTGTTGTTAAATAAGAATGTTCCAGCCTTGCCCTGCGTTCTTCGTGTAGGGATCTCTCTGCCGCCTAGCTGTGGCTTTGTATTCATCGCGATACTAGCCCAAGCACCAAGGTTGCAGGCGAGGAGACCAAGGGAAGGAAATTAAGGAAACGCTGATTTATTCCGTTTGGCGGCGTTGCTTCACTTTTTTGAAATAGTCGAGGACGAAAGAGTTTACTCCTGCTTCAAAAAAAGCTCGCGCCTTGCCAAACGAAATAACTGCGCGTTTCCTTAAAAAAGCCCAGACGTTTTTAAAGTCCAACTTATTCCGGGAATAGAGTCAAGTTCCCTTACATATTCGTCCAAGCTGCTGCGCACAGCGAGGCATTATCATCAGCATACCGCAGGCGTATGCATCCGATGCCTTTGTGTACCAGCGTCCCAAGGAGGCGGAATGGGTCTGTTTCCTTTTGGGCGAATCTCCCCTGTCGTCTTTAGGAGGAAAGACGACTGCTGTTGTGGTATGCCACGCCATTTGCGACTTGCTCCAACCTCCAAGGAGTTTGGAAATGGCGAAACGTACCAAAAAACAGACATATACGAATGAGGAGTTTGAAGCCAAGGCCCAGGAAATGATGCATATGGCTCTGAGCATGAGTGAGGAGCGCATTTGTGCCTTTTCAAGACTGGAAACTCCCATTGGGCATGCACTGGCTGATGCTGCCATGACCTTGCACTATGCGCTACGGGCATTTCTGGCTGTAAGCCGCCTGCAAGGCAAGTAACCTAAACCGGAGCGCCTGTGCTACTCTATGGTGGACAGGCGCTTTTCATCGCTCCATGCCCCGCCTTTTTTGCTGCTCCCTTTCCTGAACCCGCTCCGGTTCTCCATCTCTTTCCGGCAGAACGTCCCGGCGCAACGTGTTGCCTTCCAGCCTTAGCCCCTTGCCCCATTTTTTCACCGCATACTGCCGCGCCGCATCTCCCGCTGCCTTGTCGTGCGCGGAAAACAGCACTTCCTTGCCCGATCCTGATTGTCTACTGCGCTACAGTGATCACCGCCGCTGGATACATGCGGCTGACATTCAAACTCGCTATGGTTATCGCCACTTTACCGATCATGATGTTGGTTTTCGTTTGTGTCGGTGGCTGTATGCCCTCTGCTGGACAGGAACGGATCGGCCTGGCGTATTATTTGAACGAGCTACCGCCTGGTTACTGACACAAAAAGTTCTATTGCCTGGTGTTTCTCAATTAGAGCGTTTTGTCGCCCAATTACGGAGTCGGGTCGAAGAGCGTCTTTGGCTCACGCTTGGACGTAGCGTCACCGAACAACAACGCCAACGCCTATTGAAACTATTGACTGTTGAAGACGGTAGTCGCGGTTCAAAGCTAGACAAACTTCGTTCTGGCCCCGTGATGATCAGTGGCCCCGCATTGGTTAAAGCACTGCATCGACTGGATGACATGCGTAGCTTCGGGATCACCTTGCCCGCTGCTGCACATATTCCACCCAGCCGAATTGCCACTCTGGCGCGGTTTGCTAATACGGCAAAAGTGACCGCTATCAGTCGGTTACCACCGGCAAGACAGTTGGCCACACTGGTTGCATTTGCGGTTTGTCTTGAAGCCACCGCGCATGATGACGCACTGGATGTTTTAGAATCCTTGTTACGCGACCTTTTTAGCAATGCAGAAAAGGCGGATAAAAAAGCTCGCCTGCGAACACTGAAAGATCTGGATCGATCCGCTGCAACACTGGCAGCGGCTTGCCGGATGGTTTTGGATGCATCAATCAGTGATAGCACCTTGCGCACGCAATTATTTGCCAACTTGCCGCGAGTCTATTTAGAAAATGCATTGAAAGAGGTCGATGCGCTGATTCGTCCCGCAAATGATGTATTTATCAATGCTCTGGAAGAGCGTTATCGAAGTGTTCGTCGATTTTTGCCTGACCTGTTAGAACGGTTGCATTTTGGTGCAAATCCTACGGGAAAAGCCGTGGTTGATGGTTTTGAATGGTTGCGAAAAAATCTGAAGTGCAAACATCCTGAAATTGATGCGCCACAAGATGTAGTGGGAAAGTCATGGCAAAAGCACATCATTGGCAAAGATGGTACGTTGGATATGCGAGCCTATGTATTTTGCGTGCTTGATGCGCTGCGAACGGCCATTCGCCGTCGGGATGTTTTTGTTTCACCCAGTTGGCGTTATGCCGATCCACGCATTGGCCTGCTGGACGGTCCGGAATGGATAGCGGCTCGCCCGATTGTGTGTCGATCTCTGGGACTGAGCGTTGAAGCAAAGCCTACTTTGGATGCATTTATTACAGAACTGGATACAACTTGGCTGGCGGTCGCAAAACGCTTGCCGGAGAATCCTGCGATTCAGCTAACAGAAACTGATGAGGGTAAAACTGAGTTATCACTCGCCGCTTTAGAGCGACTGGATGAACCTGAATCTTTATTGGCATTGCGCACGGCAGTGGCTAATTTGATGCCTCGTGTCGATCTGCCGGAAATATTGCTGGAAGTTGCAGCGCGTTCAGGCTTCAGCAGCGCCTTCACGCATGTATCTGAACGTAATGCCCGTGCAGATAACTTTGCCACCAGTTTATGCGCTGTATTACTGGGTGATGCTTGTAATACTGGACTAGAACCGCTGATCCGGTTGGATATCCCTGCCTTACGACGTGACCGTTTATCATGGGTAGGTCAAAATTACATCCGTGACGATACCTTATCCGCTGCCAATGTTATTTTGGTGTCGATGCAAAGCCAACTTGAACTAGCGCAAATATGGGGTGGTGGTGAAGTCGCATCTGCCGATGGAATGCGTTTTGTCGTTCCTGTGCGCTCAGTACATTCAGGCCCCAATCCAAAATATTTTGGCTCCAGCCGTGGGGTAACCTGGTACAACTTAATTTCAGATCAGTTTTCAGGGTTGAATGCTATCACCGTGCCAGGCACGCTCCGGGACAGTCTGGTGTTGCTGGCCGTTGTACTGGAACAACAAACCGAATTACAGCCTACACAAATCATGACCGATACTGGCGCATACAGCGACGTAGTATTTGGGCTATTCCGTCTACTGGGTTACCACTTTAGTCCTCGACTGGCCGATGTGGGGGGAACCCGATTCTGGCGATCAAGCCCTGATGCCGATTATGGCCAACTCAACGGACTGGCAAAACAATCGGTTAAATTGGAATTGATCACGGAACATTGGGATGATTTATTACGTTTAGCAGGTTCACTGAAGCTTGGACGAATACCTGCGACCGGCATTATGCGTACTCTGCAAACCGGTGATCGCCCAACCCGATTGGCGCAAGCTTTGGCTGAATTTGGCCGGATCGAAAAAACACTGCACATGCTGACCTACATTAATGATGAATCAAAACGGCGCGCTACGCTGACGCAATTAAATCGAGGAGAAAGTCGGCATAGTTTGGCGCGGGCGGTTTTTCATGGCAAACGAGGCGAGCTTCGCCAGCGTTACCGTGAAGGACAGGAAGATCAATTAGGTACGCTGGGTTTGGTGGTCAATATGATTGTCCTGTGGAACACGATCTATATGACGGAAGCCTTGAAACAACTCAAACGACAAGGTTACCAAATCCTTGATGACGATGTGGCCAGGTTATCCCCCTTGGGCTGGGAACATATCAATATGTTAGGAAGATATTCATTTGCTGTACCGGAAGAAGTTGCAAGAGGAGAGCTTCGACCGCTACGAAATCCAGCCGAAGATCTATAAGGGCATCTTGCTAGCGTACGTTTCCGTACCGCTGGACTTCAGAGCTATTCGATGAAATGTGCGGATATTTTTCTTACGTTGGTTTTTGGTTCCATTGCTCCCCAAACCCCAAAATCGATGAACAATCGAAAAAATCAGTTCAGTCATATCGATGCATGCAGCGCCTGATAATCAATATCAGGATAGCGTTCGGCAAAATGCAGGTGCGTTATGATGGCGTTTTTCAATGAGTCGGGCATACCTAACGGATTGATGTTGGCGCTGAAATTCAGCATCAAGTCAGGATCTACTCCCCATTTCTCTGCCATTTGCAGCACGTTGTCGCCATGCTGACCATTTTCCACGATGATCACTTCCTACCTAACCGCTCAAACGCTTATGCTAACTCAGATAGCTCGGCAATTTCATCTAACTGCATGATAGTCGGCGTAAATTGCAGCAAATGGTGTAGTTGTACCACATCGCCAATCACAATCATTGCGGGGGCTTTGATGCCATCGCGAATGATATCTTGCGGTAAGGATGCCAATGTCCCTCGCGATACTTTTTGTATCTGATGACTGGCATGCATCACCGCAGCAGCAGGGGTGGTGGCTGATTTTCCATGTTCAATTAGTTGCTGACAGATGCTGTCGATTTGGCTCATGCCCATCAAAATGACCAACGTGCCCTGTAATTTAGCAAGCGTTGCCCAATCTTGCGGGTCTTTGCCTTGTTGCAAATGGCCAGTGATGACATGGAACGAAGAGGCATGGTCACGATGTGTAACTGGAATGCCTGCATAGGCTAAACCACCAATGGCAGAGGTAATGCCAGGAACCACTTCGAACGGTATGCCCGATTTAGCCAGCGTTTCAACTTCCTCGCCACCACGTCCAAACACATACGGATCGCCACCTTTGAGGCGGACGACATTACGCCCCATTAATGCCTGTGCGACCAGGATCTGATTGATATCTTCCTGTGGGATTGGGTGATTATTCGGGGTTTTACCGACGTTAATCATTTCACAATCCATTGGCACTTCCGCGAGAAGTTCTTTACAGACTAAACGGTCGTACACCAAGGCGTCTGCATGACGAATGCAATGCAAACCTTTTACTGTAATTAATGAGGGATCACCAGGACCCGCACCAATCAACCATACTTTTCCTTTCATTGTTTATGCTCTCATCACGTCGCGGGCAATCATCAGCTCTTCGTTGGTGTTGATCATCGCGATACTGACCACTGCCGAAGGTTGTTGAATAAATGTGTCATTAGCATTGTTTCGGGTTTCATTTAACACGATGCCCAGATAATCGAGTTGCCGACAAATAGAGGCCCGTGCGGTGCGGGAGTTTTCACTGGCGGCATCAGTGAAAATCGGGCATCAAGCCCGCGCATTTGGGCAATATAACTCCCGATAAAATCGTGGATCCTGTTTGCGATCATGTTCAGTGCAAGTTTTTTGCCTGAGCGTTTCCCCCTTTAGCTGCTTGTTCGACATCGCGATAGTCATTTGAAATGCCAGATACACTGAGTAAACTGGATTCACTGCTGATCAGCTTGTTCATTGCATCGGGTGATTTGTTTTCCCGTTGC
>ERZ650302.2047-NODE-2047-length-11023-cov-3.829504_pt1 | contig 11023 bp, 7 predicted proteins | sample MGYA00376238_ERZ650302 | MGnify/ENA primary metagenome ERZ650302 (study PRJEB26733, sample SAMN07839298) | wastewater metagenome | biome: urban; feature: wastewater treatment plant; material: waste water | place: USA: North Carolina | collected 2016-04-28 ... | reverse complement strand
CGGAGGCCAGTACGCGCTCAATGCGCGTGGAACCCTGTTCCGGCGTATAGCTGCAGCGTAACTGCAGATCGATATCGCTGGCGGAAACCGGCTGTAGCGTGCGGGCATGGAGCACCGGCGCGGCCAGACGCGCCAACTCGCTGGCTTCGTCCAGACGCAGCAGCGGCAGCAGGCAGGCGTCTTTCACCTTGCGCGGATCCGCGCTGTACACCCCGGCGACGTCGCTCCAGATAGTGACGCGGGAAGCGCCCGCCAGCGCACTGATCTGGGTGGCGGAGTAGTCAGACCCGTTACGGCCCAGCAGGACGGTTTCACCGGCCTGGTTGCGGGAGATAAAGCCGGTCACCACCAGACGTTTGTTAGGATGCTGCGCCATCAGCTGCTGCAGCAGTGGATAGGATAATCCTTCATCCACCTGCGGCTGCGCGGCGCGTTCGGCGCGCAGATTTCTCCGCTCGCCGTGCAATGGGGTTGGGACTGGCGAGCGGCGCTTGCGCTGTGGACCATCCCCGTGCTTATTGCCCTTCCACTCGCCTGGTATGCATTTGGCCAAATTCAGAAATCACTGAATAAAGCCGCCGTAAGCCATGCGCAACCGCAGACCAACGACACCCGCTGGCTGATCCGCCGCCCTCGCACCTGGACACTCATGGCCTGTTTTGGTCTCGTCAACGGCGGCTATGCAGCGGTCGTCGCGTGGCTCGCCCCCTACTACCAAACGCACGGCTGGAGCGCCTCCACCAGCGGCATGCTGGTCGCGATTCTTTCCGTCGCACAGGCCACCGCTGCACTCACCCTGCCCATGCTCGCCGCCCGCCATGCAGACCGCAGACCATGGATCGCATTCACGCTGCTCTGCCAGATCGTTGGATTCTCCTTGTTGATCTGGCAACCCGATGCGGCCCCCTTGCTCAACGCCGTCGTTCTCGGTATCGGCCTGGGCGGCTGCTTTGCACTGATGATGGTCGTCGCGCTCGACCACCTGCCATCCCCATCGCAGGCCGGTGCACTCAATGCGCTCATGCAAGGCGGCGGCTTCCTCCTCGCGTCGCTCGCACCCTGGGTGATCGCGCAGTTGCACGAGATCACCGGCAAGTTTGAAGCGGGATGGACTTATCAGCTTGGAGCGGTCTGCATCGTCTGCGTTCTGGCGGCACGGCTTTCGCCGAGTCGCTATGCAGCCGTCATGAAGGCACATTGAATCCCGAACCCACAAAGAAAAAGGAGCGAGTCCGATATGAACTCGCTCCTTTTTTGCTTTCGCCAACCGCTACTGGTTGATCAACTCCCGCCAGCTCATGCGCTTGCCCTTGGGCTTGGGCGTCGTGGTCGGGATTGGAATATCCTTCGGCTTGTCCGGATACGCACTTGGCGACACGTGGCTGGTCACATTGCCATCCTTGGTGGCACTCAGGTCATTGCCCATGATCAGACCGTCGGTCACTGGCACCCCTGCGGGACCTTCTCCACCCGGCCCCTCGTTCACCGGGCCACCTGTCTGGAAGTTGATGTAGTTGATCCAACCCATACCACCAGAAACGCATGGTTCGTTGGACGGTATGTTGCTGGCCACCACCAAGGTGGAGGCTGCAATGCGCAGATCCACATTGACACGCTCACCCGTAGTCGGCAAATCGATGTACCAACCCTTGGCGTTGTCCTTGCAATCGTTCGTCGCGCTGGTGCACTGGAGCGTACGAGACAACACCGTGCCATTGGCAGCCGTAACGTCCTTCAGCTTCGATACCTTGAGCGTGGAGCGCAACGACGAGCCGGAGCCAAAACTGGCCACCTGATCGTCGAACCCGTAGATCGTCTGCTTGTCTGTGGTGGACAGGTCACCCACCCCCAGCAACTTGCCCGTCGCCACCAGAATGCGCGGCAACGTGGTTCCCGACTGACCTTGCACCAATTCCACGCGTGTGGTGATGGGCTGCGGCTTGCCGCCGGAATCGGTCAGTTGAACGACCTTGTGAACATCAAAGCTGCTGCTGCCGGTGTTCCACTGGAAGCGCCAGATATTGCCCAGAATGTCGCCTCCGTAGAGCAAGTTGGTGGTGTTGTCGCCCGATGGGTCCTTCACGAAGTTGTTCAACTCCTTCAGTCCGGAGCCAGAGGTCGTGATGGTCTGGATCACAGCTCCTGTGCTGGCATTCAGAACATAGACGCGCCCCACGCCATCGCTGTTGTTGTAGCCCGAGGTCAGGAACACGGCCCACGTGCCATCCGGCAGTTTGGACACCAGTGGCCGGCCATAGCTCTGACCCATGGTGGCGATGTTGGTCTGCCACAGGCCCACAGGCGCTTCTGGGTCGGAAATGTCCAGCGCATAGTAGCCCTTGCCACCCTTGTTGAAGCCGCCCACGAGAATCGTCTTCCAGACGTTGCCGACCTTGATGTCGGCCTGGACCGGAGAGCCATCCACAAAATAGCGGTGCGAGCTCTCGTACTCCGTGCTGGCCAGACGCGGCATCTCGGGCATGACGGCTGTAGGCACAAAGGCCCATGCCTCGCGCGCCGCAATGGGCACCGTCACGCCGCCGACTGTCGTGGTCTTGCTCAGATCGGCCTCGGCATAGAAGGCATGCAGCATGCCGTCGTTGCCACCCACGTAGACCATGGGCTTGCGATTTTGCGCGGTCCCCTTGTAGGTTGCGTAGCCTTCGTCCTTGTACTGGCGCATTGGGCGATTCACGAACAGCGGCTGCGATCCAATGATGTCGCCCAAGCGGCTGTCGCGTGTGCGGTAGAGCTTGTTCAGATCATTCTTCACATAGCCTTCCGCAGTGCGATCACCACGCAGGAAGTCGACCAGCTTCTGGCCCATGGCAGCCGATTTCTGTGCAGCGGACATCTGCCCCACCTGCGCCATCTTCGACTCTGCTGTGGCGCCCACGAAATTGCTTTGCAGAGCGCCCAGGTTGGCCCACTTGAAGGGCTTCAACGAGGCTCCATCCATGTAGTAGATGGTGCGCTCATCGGTGGACAGATTGCGGGAGTCCAAACGGTCCTTGGCGGACCAATTGGCAATCTGGGTGCGAAGACCAGACGTCACATCGATGGCGTAGGCCAGCATGTCCCCCGTCCAACTGCCGCTGCGATACAGCGCGCCATAGGCGAAGTTGTTGTCGGCTTGCACCACTGCAGAGGAGATGGCAACGCCCGCGCCCGAACCAATGGCGGCCCGGATATCCGCGAACACCTGTCCCAGACCCGTTTCAATGGACTTGGGATCATTGGCGCTGAAGTAGCGGCCCCGGCCATTCACGGCGGTGTGCCAGAAGTCGTCGATGGACTGAGGCTGTTCGTAATTGGACGTTCCGCTGCTAGGAGGCCAGACGGGCCAGGACTTGGCACCCGTGCGCAGGTCGGCAAAGTCGCCCGCACCATTCTTGTAGTCCTTGTCGAATTTCAAGGTGCCCGACACGCCCATGCCGATCACATAGGTCGCCATGTGCTGCCATTTGGCTTTGTCGTCCTCGGCACCGGTACCTGCGGGCTTGACCAGATCATCCCAACCTCGTGGCGTTGACGATGCATTTCCGGGACGCAGATCGGTTGCATAGTAGTACTGCGCCACGTCGGCGAGCGAATTGCTGCTGCCCCCCACGATGTTGCTTTCCATCACCTGCTCGCAAGGCAACTTGGTACATGCCTGATGCGACGCTGGCAGAGCAGCCCAAGCCGCAGTACCCGGCTGAGGGCGGCCATCGGCTGGCTGCGCCAATACGGCACCAGCGCTCAGTTGCTCGGGTGGATAGCAGACTGCTGGCGATTCCAGATCGCCACTGAACGGAACATTGCCTGGGGGGTTTACCAGAGTCGGAACGCCGGTGGATACCGTGCCGATCAGATTGATCTTGTTGGTGAAGGCCGTTCCTGTGAACACCTTCTTGTTGCCAAGATATTCTTGGCACGTGGCCGCTGGACAATTGGCAGGTTTGGTGGGCACGACAACAGTATTACCCTGGCCAATGCCGGTGCAATCAGTCACCTTGTTGGTGACAGGATCATAGCCCGGCACGCACAACTGACCTTCCGGAACATTGACGGTGGTGACGGTCTTGGTACAGGTTGTCTTGACACCATTCGCATCCGTGCCGGACTGGCACTGCGCATAGTCGGCCGCCGTCTGGAAGTACGTCAAGCCACCAGCTGTGCTCGCATCCACCTTGCTGCAACTGCTGGTGGTGTAGTTGTTCACGGCCACTGGGTTGGGGCCACCCAGCACGCCGGCCAACGCTGCGTCGCAGGTGCCATAGGCCATATCCTGCGTCTGGTCGAAGTTCCGGCAGTTGCTTGAATTGGAGCCGTTGCCCGTGCAACTCGCCACTGGCGTGCTCGGCTCATTGGCCGCCACGCAACTGACTTGCAGGAATGGAGCCGCAGTGCCCGCACTGTTTGCGCATGTAGCCACCTTGGTCGGACCTGTATACGCTGTGTTGCAGGCAACCTGGATACAACCATTGGCGGCCTCAGGCGCTTGCCCCACGCAAGACCCCAGTGCGACCGCACCACTTGCTGGCACCGGGTTGTTTTCGGTACCCGCAGCAGGGGTACAGGTGCCTTGGCTCGCATCAGCGCATTCGGTGCCCACCCATCCGGTTTCGGCGGTTGGTGCCTTGGGCACGCAGGCGCTGTTCGCGGTGTAGCCACCATAGCGAAGCACACATGCCTTTCCAGCCGCTGCGTTGTTCACACAGGATGCTGAACCCTGCTGAACAGGACCACTCCAAGTCACCGAGGACCCAGTGCACTCGACATAGTAGCTGCCACTGACACCATTGGTACAGGCGTTGGGAGCGACCTGTGAAGTCAATTTGGGGGCTCCACGCGCCACGCAGGTTCGCTCCAACTGAGTCCCCTGATCCGGCAAAGGCCCCGCAGCGCACTGCGCCACCCAGGTGGAACTGGTCACTTTGGCGCACTCTGTGTACTGGTTGTTGGCCCCTCCATTCAAGATGGGCGCTGTGGTGATCGCACAGCTGTTGTCAGTGACGTTCGTGATGTCGGTCTTGGCGCATGTCGTGGACTTGTAGCCATTGGTCGCATTTCCAGAGGAATTGGAGCACTGGTCTGCCGTGACATAGGAAATCGACGAATTGGTGGACACGCAGTTCGAGTAAATCACCTTCGTGTAATCACCGCCGGCTGCGATGATGGCGGCCTTCAGCTTCGGATCAATGACGCCGCACGATTGAACGGGCCCTGAATAGGCTGGAACCGAACTGCCCGCACACTGAATCGTGCCCACGCCTGCCACGAATTGACCATTGCTTGCTGGGCAATAGGAAGCATAGTTCACCGCCACCTCCGAGGTCTGGCAGTCGACCTGATAGCCCTGAGCGTCGCCGCTGTTGCCCGGTGTGCCGGTACAAGATTGCACCACCGCCCAAGTGTCATTTCCTTCCAGCGTACAACCGCTTGGGAAAGCCTGACAAACCGACCTGTTGCGTGTTTTCAGATCCGTCTCACCCTGAGCAGGGTTACGATACCAATAGAAATACTTCTTCTGCTCGACCTTGCTCGCCACTGCCTTGGTATAAGGCGTTTGGGTCTGGGTACTCCAAGTGGACGTGGCCTTGTAGCGGTACTGGTTCTTGTTGATGTACGAGAACAGAATCTGCTGCTGGTAGCTGTTCTTGGTGACTGTTCCTGTGCTCTGTGCATACCAATACGGACGCTCGCTCTTGGGGAAATTCCACTCCAGAACCTTGCTGTAAGTACGGGTCTGCTGAGCGGTGCTTTTTTTCCACCAGGTGAAGTCAGCGATGAGCTGCTTTTTCGTCATCACGTCTTTTTCGACGACTTTTTTGTAAATCGTCTCGGTCTTGGTGCCCGCAGCAGGTGTCGTCACCTTCCAGCCGATCGTGCAAGGTGCCGTGGTGTAGGTGACCGTGGCATCGCGCACGAATTTGTAGCCGCTGCTGGACCCGTCGTAGATCGGGCGTGGAATCAGGCCATCTGCACCTGTCAACGCCAAAGGTGGTCCGTCTTGCTGCCCCACCAAGGTCGAGCCATCGATCTGTACCGGCCCGCTGGTCTCCTGGCCCACGTTCCAATATCCGTCGGTCGTGACGATGGTGTAGTGACGTTGACAGGCCGACACCACCGGATCAACAAAGGGCGTCATGGTGTCGTTGATGCTGTCGCTCTTGCCAGCGTAGTAACGACCCACGCGAGCCAGCGCCTCACGCGCTGGTGAGGTGCCGCCGGTCTTGATGTTCTGAATGGCCGAGAACCACTGAACCTTGTCAGTCCCGCCAAAATCCTTGAGTGGAACAAACTTGGCGTATTGGTTGTTGCTATTGCCCGGATCCGGTTTGGCTACGGTCAGAAAGCCCACCCGGAAGTTGTCACTCAACGGGGAAAATGCCAAGCCAACGGACGACTTGGCCATGTTGATGCGTGTACGGTAGTAGCTGTACCAGATCGCAAAGTTTTGCTGCTGGGCTGCTGGAATGACGGTGCGAACCCAATATCCAGCGGGAGACGCAGGCGTCGAACCCGAAGCAGCCACGCCCGCGATGGCCGGGCTTTGTTGAAGGCTTCCGTCGTCCACCTGAATGGAGTTGATGCCCGTTTTATTGCACGCACCGGTGGTTTCTGTCGAGTCCTCGAAATGCGGTGCAGGCCGTCCGGCGACTGTGGTGTTCGCAACCCATTCAAAAGTGTAGGCAGGCTGGGCCTTGTCGTTATAGAAGTTGCGACGACGCGTATCCCCATCGTAAGCTTGGAAGCTAGTGCTCAGATCGACCGTTCCCAGCGTCGTGTCGTAGCCATCCTTCCACGCTGCCGTAAAGACGGGTTGCGGCATATCCGATCCATCCGAGGCCTTGGGCAAGCTGTAGGTGGAGTTCGGGTTGTAGTAGAGCGTGTTGCACAGTGCGCTCTTGTAGCCCATCGGGAAATAGGTCGTCGCGTTGCCTTCCCATTCATCGGGCATGTGCGTCCACTTCATCGATTCCGATGTATCGAGCAGCAGCATCACATTGGGCTTGTTCTGATCGGCGTAGGTGGCCACAGGGACGTCGGTGATGTCCACCGTTTCGGTACCCACCGCATCCGCCAGTGCAATACCGCCGCCGATCAGGCACGCCAAAGCGGCCGTCACGCCTACTGGAGCCAGCCAACGCGATTTCCACGAACGCTTTTGCTCGTGCGATCCATCCTGGTTTGTGCTTGATGTGTTTTGCATATGCACCCTCTCATCCTGTGAATTCCTGAATGCCCCGGACTGCGTCCGCGCTGTGTCTTTGTTGGATTCAGTCATGATCAATAGACACTCATCTGCACGTAGCTCAGCGTGTCGCGAGGTCCCTTGACCTGCGCGGTGATCCGGTACATCGGCTGCTGATTGCAAAGCAGGACGCTCCCGAGCGACTCGGTCGATCCGGGACAGCCTGCCCCCTGGGGCATGACGCACTGCTGTCCGGTGATGTTGACGGCACCCGTCTGACGGCACAATCGATGGATCAGGTAATGCACCTCATTGCCCAAGTCGCTCACATTGCCAGCGCCGCCCGAAATCAGTGATGGTGCAACAGGCGCAGTGCTCCATGGCATGTCCTTGGCTGCCAGCTTGGGATCGACGCTGGCGTAATAGCCCAACGCTGCGTTGTCCACACCCAGTTGATCAGGCCCGGTGCGATAGATCACATCCAACTGGGCCAGACCGGTTTCCAGACCCAGATCCGCGCCGGAAGTGGCTGATTGCTTGAGCGCCAGACTGCCCGAGACACCGGCACCCAACGAACTGGTTCGCACCAGTGCCAGCCCGGTGATCGTCATGACCAGCAGCACCACAAGCGCGACCAGCAAGGTCACGCCGCGCTGCGAGGACATGCCGCCAGCAAGCGCTCGGCGGCTGCGAGAAAGGAGTTGCATGTCCTTCATGGTGTCCTTCATGGGATTTGCCCCCAGATGGTGTTGCGCAGCGGAATCACGGTTTCATAGACACGGAAGCGGTAGTGCTTCCAGTCGCTGTCCACAGCACTCACGTCGAACTCCTTGCTGCCATTGGCCCAGCGCGGGTTTTCTGTCGTGACTTCGTCTTTTTCGTATTGCGAGGTGCGAACCAGCACGGCAATCCGCACCGCGATCAAACGCCCCAGATTGGGCTGTGTCGGGGTCGTCGCGGTCCACTCGTTGGATTGATCGATCTTGCCGCTGGAGTCAAGGTCATATCCGTACTCGGCAACCATCTGCAGCACATCCTGCGCCACCGGCACGGCAGCAGCCTCTGTGTCTTCCAAAGCGTTGTAGCGCAGGAGCCGGTTGTCCTTGAGCTTCCAGACCGACAGCATCGGCTTGGGCCCAAGGCTGTAGATCCAACCCTCACCCAAACTGGTGAGGCCACCATCCAGCATGTTGTTGTTCGAGCCGTTGTGAGAGGCCGTCGTTGCAACGCCTGTATAGAAGTTCGTATAGCTCGTGGCAGTGTGCTGAACGTTTGGATAGATCTCCGTCAGCCCGGAGGGCAAGGTCACCACATCGCCAACGCCTTTGGTCACTTCCATCATCAGGCAATCGGTGGTGATGGCGTCCTTGGTGCCGACCATCAAATCACCGGCCTGGAAGCCAGCGTTGGATTTCTCCATCTTGAATTCGCCGCTCTGACTTCCTGTGAAGCGCGCGCCGACAAACATGTTGGACGAAGAACCGGTCAGCACCCATATCTCCTTGCCGTCTTTGATTTCCACTGGCTGAAAGGGAAACTCGAACTCGGCCGGACTGCGCGCGGTGTTCGTTGCCTTGACCTTGCAACCCAGAAAAGTCGTGTCGAGGCTTGCAAATCCAAGGCCCGCCGAACGGATCTCGCGCTCAATGGCAAACAAAGCCAAGGCACCCGCGCTTTGCGCCTGACTGACAGCCGCCACGGTGCGACGCCTGCCCTCGGACACGGCGAACAACTGGTAGATCGCAAGCAGGGTCAACAGCCCGATCACCAGCCCCACCATGAGCTCGATGATGGAAAAGCCTTGGGCACGTGCAAGCGACGTACGTCGTGATGGTGTGTAGGTCCTCATGAATGGTGACTCCCTCTTCGTCCTATTGCACGAAGCCCTGGATCTGGTAATTCCGCTTGTCCCCATCATTGGGGCCTTGCCAGCACAACGTGACTGTGACTCTGTTGATCTTGTCGGTGGTTTCCACCTTCACCTGCTGACCATCGTCCTGCGCGCCAGGCAGACCTGCCACCTTTTGCAGGTCGCCGCGCGCGCCCATCAGCAACTGCCCCACGGGGGATGATTGGTTCACCGTGCTGCCACTGAATGAACACGGCTTTGCCCCAGAGGCTTGGTGTTCGAACGTTTTCAGTGAGTTGGTCAGCGTGTCGTCACTGGTCCGATCCACACCGAGCGATATCGTCTGCACGATCTGCTCGGCAAACATCCCGGCCTCGGTCCGGTACTGCGCCTGACCTGCCATATTGGTGGACTTCGCAAGCAGCCCCGCGATCCCGATGATGCCCAGCATCACAATCATGATGGAGACCAATGCTTCGAGCATCACCACGCCGCGCTGTGACCCGCGACGAGCACGCATCTTGACCGCAAGGGTTTCACGACGGGTCAAACCGGTTTTCAGCATTTGCGGTTGTCTCCAGCAGTAGTGATGGAGGGATCGCACAAGCGAACCTGTCCTCCACGCGAAACCAACACATTCAGACAGCGCTGCACGCCGCCCGCTGCAAGGCATGAGTTTTCATTGACTGGCAAAAACTGAACCGTGTTGTCCGCCGAAGCAGCGCCCAGCGCATTGAAAGTGACCATCATGGCGTCGGCTTTGACGGTCAGCTTTTCCGCTGCCTCAGCCGACTTGGCTGCAATGCTCCCACCGCCGGAATTCACCGACCAGCCCCGGTTCGAGTTGGTCAATGTGATCACCACATCGGCGTTTCGGCGCAATGCTTCAGTACGCGCCAACTGGGCACCGTCGTAGTACGACTGCGCCGTGACACGGATTCGGGTGTCCAGCAAATAGGTGTTGATGCTGGGCATCGCCATCAGCAGCAAGAACGCCATGATGCCCATCGCCACAAGCAGTTCAATCAAGGTGAATCCACGCTCATGTGGACGCATCGCTTTAGGGTTGTCTGGCATCAGCAACTCCCGTCCTTGCGGGCCGACCAGCAGTTGTTTCCAGCCGTCCAGCCGGTTTGAGTACCGGTCGTCTGACGCGTACCGTTCTGGTCCAACGTGAAGATGAACCCTTGCATGTTACCCAGCCCTGTTGCGGTAACCGTGAATGTCGTTGGGGCCAAATTGCAGCTGTAGCTGAAACGCGTCGTGGCTGGAGGCAATGGCGCAACCGTACCGGCCATACAGGCACCCTGATATTTTCGATTGTCTTGAAAATACTGCTCCAGCTTGCCCCCCATGTCCGCCAGCGGCACCAGACCATCCACGATCTGCCCGCGCTTGACGTATTCGCTGTAGTTGGGCAACGCAATCGCAGCAAGAATCGCCACCATGCCGACCACGACCATGATTTCGATCAGCGTGAATCCACGCTGGCGTCGGGACTGAGCGGTCATCAACCGATCACGCAAAGCACAAACCGTCCGCGTACCCAGGCCGGATCGCAGCGAAAACAAGTTGAGAGATGATCGGTTGAGGTGTTTCATTGATGAAAATTACAAATCAATACATGATGGCTATTAATTTAACTCAATGAATACTATTTTTCAATAGCCAAACACAATCAAACATTGAATCTTTGTCAATACACACATCCGAGTTTCGGATGCCAAGGCCCATCAGCGCTGGCTCAGCGGGCTATCGGGAGTCTTCAAAACGGCTTGACTCCATGTTCTGTCTGCACGCCCTCGCCGCCCATAACGAACTATTGGAAATATTTGTAAGTTGAACTTTAGCTATCGCAATGACAAATGCCAGTCACATACCGACAAACGGTAGCGTTGAACCGCCAAACGGTAGCGTTGAACCGCCAAACGAGCTATTAGGGGTCTCCTCGTTTTCAGTGCAATAAGTGACGGTACGAAAAGCTAGCACTGGCG
>ERZ650302.2046-NODE-2046-length-11025-cov-5.074020_pt1 | contig 11025 bp, 9 predicted proteins | sample MGYA00376238_ERZ650302 | MGnify/ENA primary metagenome ERZ650302 (study PRJEB26733, sample SAMN07839298) | wastewater metagenome | biome: urban; feature: wastewater treatment plant; material: waste water | place: USA: North Carolina | collected 2016-04-28 ... | reverse complement strand
AATCAGGAAAATGTAAGTCGAAAAGAACAAAACCGCGCGCCAAGAAATGAAAAACATCAATAAAGCAACAATGAAATTAATTCCGAAATATACTTTCAACTTGGTTTCCTGACTCACCAAACGGTCAATCATGGCTTTTTTAGGACGATTGATTAAATCCTTTTTCGCATCGTAAAAATTATTGATGATATAACCCGAGGCAATTGTTAATGTAGAAGCAACAACGATTAAAAACAAACGCCAATCAAGAATAATATCTAATGCTCTTTTTTCGGGAGCCAAGATGAAAATAGCAGAAAGATATTGTGCTAACGCTACGACCCAAATATTATATCCTCTAATCACAGAAAAGAAGCTGAAGATTTTAGTAAGGACTAATTTGGATTTACGGGTAAGCATTTCTTTTAGGTTAAAGGTAATGGGTGAAGGGTTAAGGGTAGTAATGCTGAATTTTATATTCAAACCTAATCCCTTTTGCCTAATCTCTTTTGCCTATTTTAAAAATTATAAACTACTTCTAATTTATAGTCTTTTAAAGATTCTTTTGCTTTATCTAAGTCTTGTGTAAATCCTAAAATATAACCACCACCGCCAGAACCACATAATTTCAAATAGTAATCGTTGGTATCGATTCCTTTTTGCCACACTTGGTGAAATTGCTCTGGAATCATCGGTTTGAAGTTGTTCAACACTACTTTTGATAATTGTTTGGTGTTTTCTAATAACGATTTTACATCGCCGTGCAAGAAATTTTCCACACAAGCATCGGTATATTTAATGAATTGTGATTTTAACATCGTACGAAAACCGTTATCCTTTAAGTTTTCCATGAAAATCGAAACCATTGGAGCTGTTTCACCCACAATTCCTGAATCAATTAAGAAAACCGCACCTTTTCCTTGTGTGCTTTGTGTTGGAATTCCTGTTGCTTCGATATTATCTTTTGAATTGATTAAAATTGGAATACTCAAATAACTGTTCAAAGGATCTAAACCTGAACTTTTTCCGTGGAAAAACGATTCCATTTGAGAGAAAATCGTTTTTAATTGCAATAATTTTTCACGCGTTAAATTCTCTAAAACCGTGATTTTATCATTCGCATATTTATCGTAAATAGCTGCTACTAAAGCACCACTACTTCCTACTCCATATCCTTGTGGAATGCTCGAATCGAAATACATTCCGTTGTTTACATCTTGTTTTAAAACTTCTAAATTGAAAGTTACTAACTCAGGCTGCTCTGTTTGCAATTGCTCCAAGTAAACAACGAATTTTTTTAAACTTTCGTTAGATTTCATAGCACTTTCAGACGAATTTCCATCGTTTTTTAAAGCACCATTGTAAAAATTATAAGGAATTGAAAGTCCTTTCGAATCTTGGATAATTCCGTATTCTCCGAAAAGTAATATTTTTGAGTAAAAAAGTGGTCCTTTCATAAATTTCAGTTTTCTTTTTCAGTAAACAATGAGTAAATGTACAAAATTATTTTGATTTGGCACCATTCCCAATTTGGTCACAAATATACTGACCATTTTGACAATAGCCAACTAATTCATCTTGAATAAATTGCAATACGTTTTGTTTCACATTTTCAGGATACAAAACATGAACATTGGCACCAGCATCTAACGTAAAACAAACTAGAATTTTCGTTTCATTTCTGAACTTCCAAATTTTATTGATAATTTCCAATGTATTGGGTTTCATCAAAATGAAATACGGCATCGAAGTCATCATCATAGCATGTAAAGTCAAGGCTTCGCTTTCTACAATTTTGATGAATTCTTCTATATTTCCAGATGTTAAAATCGCTTTTATTTGGGATAAATTTTCGTGTGCTTGAGCAAAACGTCTTTCGGCATAAGGATGATTATGCATTAAATCGTGCCCAACGGTACTCGAAACTTGCTTTTCTCCTTTATCGACTAATAAAATCGTGTCTTGATAGTTTTTGAAGTTGGAATGAATTTCTGAAAATTCCACTCCAAACAAATCCGAACTTCGGTTAATTTCAGCATGAGTTCCCCAAACTACTACTTCACCTTTGATGCTCCTACATGCACTTCCACTTCCTAATCTTGCCAAAAACGAAGCTTTTGAATAGAAATAGTCATCCGAAATCGTTGGATTAATTGCTTTTTCTAAACTCATGATGTTCATTGCTAAAGCTGCCATTCCAGAGGCTGAAGAAGCAATTCCCGAACTATGAGGAAACGTATTTTTAGTGTCAATTTTAAAATGATATTCTTTTAAAAACGGACAATATTTTTCGATTCTTTCGAAGAATTTTTGAATTTTTGGTTTAAAATCTTCTTTTGGTTTTCCTTCAAAAAGTAAATCGAATGAAAAACTATTATTTTCTAATTTTTTAACTACTTCCAACTTCGTAATTGTTTTACAATTGTTTAACGTAAAACTTATCGATGGGTTCGCTGGAATTTGGTTTTCTTTCTTGCCCCAATATTTCACTAAGGCAATATTACTAGGCGCGCTCCATTCGAAACTAGCGGATTCAATAGAATTATATGAGTTGGCGATAAAATCTTTTTCGGTAAGCATAGCTTAAAATTTTGACAAAAATACCGATTTTGATTGATTTGTTCCCTTGATATTTCGTTAATTTGCCTATAAAATTGAAAACATGAACAAATATCTTAAAATAACTTATTGTGTTGCCATTTGTTTGGCAGTAGGTTACTTATCGAGTAATGTTACACAATCAAGTATTTCCACTTGGTATCCCGAAATTAAAAAACCGAATTTCAATCCGCCAAATTGGTTATTTGCACCCGTTTGGACTACGCTTTTCATCCTAATGGGAATTGCAGCTGGAATGATTTGGAATAAACTAGAAACCAATAAAGAATTGGTAAAAAAAGGATTATTGTTTTTTACAGCTCAATTACTTTTAAATGCTTTATGGTCGTATTTGTTCTTTGGACTGAATAATATTTTATTAGCATTTATCGAGATCATTTTACTTTGGTTAATCATTTATGAAACATATCTTGTTTTCAAACAAATAGACAAGAGAGCTTCTTATTTATTGATTCCTTATTTGTCTTGGGTTGGGTTTGCAACAATTTTAACTGGAACGATATATTGGTTAAATCGATAATCAACATTTATAAAAATAAAAAAGGCGACTTCAAATTGAAATCGCCTTTTTTTATATTTTGAAAAGGATTATTTATTTCCCATTTCTTCCATTTCTTTATAGAAAGTTTCTTTGAATTTTTCGTAGTTATAATCTACTTTCAAACGATCATCAGCAGAAATTCTATTGTTTAAAGTATTCAATAAAGCAGCGTTATTTAACTCAATTGCAATATATGTTTTGTATTTACCTGCAGCTGTTTTAGTTAATTCCTCACAAATTGTTTTAGTTCCAGAAATTGACTGATTGATTACCTCACGGCTTAACCCTTCATATTTAGCAATATATTCTTGTTTTCCACCAGAATTTACATCGTTAAAGTAGTTATCAATAACTGCTTTTAATGTTACTTCTATTTGACCTGCTAATTCTAAACGCGCATTACTTAATGCCATTCTTTTAGAGTTTGCTTGATCTGGGCTTTCGCCAACACTATTAGCTCTAAAAAAATCTTTATCGGTAAAGTATTTTGGTCCACTACATAAAACTTCTACTTTAACTTCTCCTTTTGGAGCATCTACTGGTTTTTCTTCTTTTTTACTTCTACAAGAAGCTGCACCAAGGACTAATAAACCTACTAAAATTGTATTTCTCATGTTTGTAATTTTTCTCATTTTTGTATAATTATTGTTAAACACTCATTTTTGGTATCAAATTTGAAAGATTTGTCAATATTAACAAAAAAAACAACTCGAAAAAACGTTTGTTTGTTATTTTTGTTTTAAAATTGTCAACTGAACTTTAACACATTTTACAAAATACGTGCCAATTTATGAAATTGAACTTTACCCCAAAATATTCAATCGTATTCTTATTCTTATTTCTGTTCTCTTGTAGTATAAAAAACACTACCTTAAAAAAAGGAGCTGAAATGGAAAAATTAGGCAACTTCAAACAAGCCTCAGAATTGTATTTAGGTGTTTTATACAGAAAACCAAATCTTCCAGAAATTGAAAACGCATTGAGAAGAAGTGCTCAATTGCATATTTCTGAAACAGCTTTCACAATTGCCACAAAAAACGAAAAAGGAGATAAAGAAGGTGTTGTAAATGAATATTATAATCTGAATGGTTTTGTAAATCAAGTAAATGCTTTCACAAAAAATCTTGATATTGATCAACAAACGAAAGCGATTTACAACAAAAACTTAGATCAATATTTAATGGGGCAATATGATTTAGGAATCAAATATCTTTCTGAGAAAAAATTCGCAGAAGCTGAAAGTGTTTTTAATGATATTTCTCGTTTTAACCCTAATTACAAAGACACTCCAAAACAACTAAGCATTGCCATAAATGAGCCTGTTTATTTGAGCGGAATTCAACTTTTTGGAGAAAAAAAATACATGCCTGCTTATGATAAATGGAATGAAATTTACACTCGTGAGGCTAATTATAAAGACGTAAAAAACAAATTGCAACAAGCATTAAACGAGCGTTACAAAGAAGGAAGTTATTATTTAATGCAAGAAAACTTTAAAGAAGCAGAATTAGCTTTTGAGCAAGTTAAAAATATCAACAACAACTATTTAGATGTAAAAAATCTTCATCGTGAAGCTGCTAGTGAACCTATTTATCGTAAAGCGATTAAAGATTTGAAGAAGGGAAAATGCAGAACCGCTTATTTAGGATTGGATGACATTATTCAAAGATTCGATAGTTATAAAAATGCTGATGAATTAAAATCGGATGCTTTAGTATGTGCAGAATATCCAATTATTGTAGAATCATATAGAGGAAGAAACTCGAGTGGTTTTGAAAACAGCATTCAAAATGCGGTTATTGAAGATATTTTAGCAAGTAAAAATCCGTTTGTAAAAATCATTAAAGGAAGCAATGACATTTCTTCTCCGTATTATAATATTTCGGAGACAAGCAAAAACAACACACAATTAAAGCGATACATAGAAAATTTTTATGTAAGAACAAATGCAAAAGCGGTTTTAACAATACATATTAATCAATATCAGTTACAAGACGAACCTGTTAGAAGTTATGATGTTAATGGATTAGAAGTAAAAAAATTAAAAGCCCGTAATGGTGCCGATTCGCTGGTTGAAAAATCTGTAGTGTACAAAGAATATGAAAAAAGAAGTACTTTACAATCCAACATTACGTATCGATTAGTTGAAATTACAACAGGCAAAATTTTGATGCAAAAAACCATACAAAAAAGTGATGAAAAACAAATTCGATATGCTCGAAATAATAATTCAAACTATAAACTGATTTATCCTACGCGCACCATTGCTGACCGAATAATGAGAGACGAATCGAATTATAAAAACTTGCAAGCGCTTTTCCAAACTAGCGATCAAATTAACAGTCAATCTCTAGCCGATAACATTTTAACCGATTTTAGAAAACGAATTGTTAATGAAATTTTGCTTTTTAACCCTGAAGAATAATGCTTAAATATATTGTTTTACTTACTAGTTTTTTTGTTTTTTTCTCATGTGGAAGTTCTAAAAACAATTCCACAATTCCTGAAAATGCTCCAGAATGGGTTTCCAAAACTCCTTTGAGTAATTTCAATTATATCGGAATTGGTATGGCTCCAAAATCATCATCTGATTATAGAGAAAAAGCACAAAAAATGGCACTTACCGAAATTTCAAATAGCATTTCGGTTACCGTTTCTAGTAACAATTCGCTAAACGTTTTTCAATATGATGATACTTTTAATGAGTTTTATCGCATGAACAGCATGGTTTCTAGTGCTGCTTTTTTAGAAGGATATGATATCGTGGATATTTTTGAAACTGAAAATTATTATTACACCTATTTAAGTTTATCAAAACAAAAACACCAACAATTAAGAAAAGCCCGAATTAATAAAGCATTAGAAGCTTCGATTTTCAAATTTGATTACGCAAAAAAACTGACTGCTGAAAAAGATTTTTCTGAAGCGATCAAACAACAAATTTTAGCCTTAGAAGATATTAGTGAGTTTTTAAACGAAGATTTACGCTACACTGAAAATCAGATAGAAAAGCCCTATGTTAGTCTTTTGATGAACACCATTTTCACTAATTTAAATCAAATTGAAATATTGTTTCCAGTAAAACAACTGAACATTAAACATGCTGCTGACCCAAAAGACATCAACATCGAATCTATAACCATTAAATCGCAAAACAAGACACTTAGCAACATTCCTGTTTCTATTTCTTATTCTTGGCAACCAGGACAAAGTTTGGATTTGGTTTCAGAAAGCAATGGTACAATTTCATTAGTAATTCCGAGAAATTGTAGTAAAAACAATTCGGAAAAAATCACAGCAATTTTAGATACGTACTCTTTAGTTAAAAATTTAAGTCAAAACCGAGTGGTTCAAAAGATATTTGAAAATTATCAATCTAAAAAGTTTGAACTATCCATTGCAAAACAATTACCTGTTATTGAATTAGATATATTTTTAATTGATAAATCTAAGAAAAATTTAAATGCCTTAGAAGACGAATTGTTTCAGATTTTTTCTGCTGATTATTTCACCTTAGCTTCAAGAAAAGTAAAAAAAGATTTTACCATTACTATCGAAAGTAAAAAGATTGAAAACTTACAAGTAAATGGTAAAATTTCCACGAAACTAGAAAGCCGAATTAAAATTACAAATTCTAGCAACCACATTGTATATCAAGAAACCTTATACAACATCATAGGAATAGGTTCTAGCACTGAACTAGCCGAACAAGATGCTTTGCAATCGTTGATGGATAAAATTAAAATGGTAAATTATACTGTTATGGTTCAATCGATGTTATAGCATTAGCCACAATAAATCCGCCTGTCCAAGCATTTTGAAAGTTAAAACCTCCAGTAATCGCATCGATATTTAGAATTTCGCCAGCAAAAAACATATTGGGTAAAATTTTGCTTTCCATGGTTTTGAAATTCACTTCTTTTAAGTCGATTCCGCCAGCAGTAACGAATTCTTCTTTAAACGTACTTTTTCCGTTAACTTGAAATTCGCCATTGGTTAATTGTTCAGCTAACGTATTCAATTGTTTCTTATTCACATCTGCCCATTTGGTTTCTTCTGTAATTCCTGCTGCTTTTACAAGATTTTCCCAAAGACGTTTTGGCAATTCGAAATGCGCGTATTTTGAAACTAATTTTTTAGAATTTTCTTCTTTGATATTTTTCAACAAATCGATGGCTTCTTCAAAATCAATTTCGTTTAACCAATTGACTTGAATAGCAAATTGATATTTTTTATCTGCTAATTCTCGAGCTCCCCATGCCGAAAGACGCAAAATTCCAGGGCCGCTCATGCCCCAATGCGTAATTAATAAAGGTCCAGATGCTTGTAATTTTGATTTTTTTACTTTTACGGAAGCCAAAGTGGAAAGTCCCATCAAATCTTTGATTCGAACATCTTTGACATTGAAAGTAAACAATGACGGAACAGGTTCAATAATAGAATGCCCAAGATTTTGTAGCAGTTCCCACATTTTCGGATTACTTCCAGTTCCCATAACTACTTTTTGGCAACTGAAAACCTCTTGATGAGTCGAAATTTTCCAATAATTTTCTCCTTGATACAATTCCTGAACACTATGACCCGTTAAAATATCGATTTTAAGTTTTTGAGTTGCTTTTAAAAAACAATCAATTATTGTTTGCGATGAGTTGGAAACGGGAAACATTCTACCATCGTCTTCAATTTTTAGTTCAACTCCATGTTTTTCAAACCATTCAATCGTATCGCCAGAACAAAATTGATGAAACGGACCTTTTAATTCCTTTTCGCCTCTTGGATAAAATTTCACTAAATCATTCGGCACAAAACACGCATGTGTCACATTACAACGACCACCGCCAGAAATACGTACTTTTTCTAAAACGCTTTTTCCACGTTCTAAAATAGCTACTTTCAGTTTTGAATTTTTCTCAACAATATTAATTGCAGTAAAAAATCCAGCTGCGCCTCCGCCGATTATGATGATGTCGTAATTTGAGTTCAATAAATTGTTTTTGCAAATATCGGTAATTTCAAAATAAAAAATCCTATCGACTTGCAATAGGACTTTAAGTATTGTTTTATAAGGATTCTTAATTGTTTAATATGAAATATTGAAAAGGTTGTAGCGTGATGACTTCGTTATCTTTTAAACTCATTGGCTTTCCCGTCATGTAATTAGTAAAATCACCTTTAATCGCTACTTTTGAATTAATCGGTTTGTTTGAAAAATTGGCAATATAAACTACTTTTTTACCGTTTTTCTCACGAATAAAAGCTAAAATATTGGTTTCGTCGTCTGTTTTAATTCTAGAATATTTCGCTTTATTTTTCCCTCCGTTTAACGCAGGATTTTCAGCTTTAAGCTTTCCTAATTTTGCTCTTAATTCCCAATCTTTTCCTTTTGTTTTGGGAATAGAATCTTTTTCAAAAAACTTCAAACTGTGATCTAAACCATATTCATTTCCGCTGTAAATTAATGGCATTCCTGGCATCACATAAGACAAAGCTGTCATCGCTTCTTCTCCTTTACCTAATCTTCCTTTAATCGTTCCGTTCCAAGAATTCTCATCATGGTTGTCAACAAAATTCATCAAAATATCATCCGCTTCATAATCTTTATTTACCTTTTTAATATATGCATCCCATTCTTTCACGGTATTTTTGCCTTGTGCGATTCTATTCATGGTATGATGCGCTTCCCAACCATATGCCATATCAAACAAACCATCTTTTAATAATTCTGGCTCCCAAGCTTCTGCCAACATGAAAATATTTTTCTCTCTTCTTAATTGAGGAATAGCTTGTTGCCAAAAATCTAAAGGTACATTTCCTGCCACATCACAACGGAAACCATCGATATTTTCGTTCTTTATCCAATGCAACATATCAGAAGTCATTTCTTTGCGAAGTTCTTTATTATCATAATTCAAATCAGCAACATCCGACCAACCCCAAGATTTACCCGTTTCTGGATTGATTGGATCGATGATTTCACCTTTAGCATTTTTAGTATAAAATTCTGGATGTTCTTTAATCCAAACGTGATCCCAACCTGTGTGATTTGGTACCCAATCCAAAATCACATACATTCCATTGTCATGAGCTGTTTTTACTAAATTTCTAAAATCTTCAATTGTTCCAAACTCCAGATTTACTTTTTTGAAATCAGAAACTGCGTAGTAACTGCCTAAATATTTGTGTTGCTCTTCTTTTGGCATTTCAGATGCAAATTTGTTATCATCGCCACCAGTAGCTTTTCTCTTTGTTTGTGAAATTGGAAAAATAGGCATTACCCAAATGATTTTTACTCCCAATTCTTTTAATTGCGGAATGTCTTTTGTGAATGCATTAAAAGTCCCTTCAGGAGAATATTGGCGGATGTTTACTTCATAAATAATTCCGTTTTCTTCTACTTCGGGAGAAAATTTTGCGATTTCAGTTTTTGAATTTTCTGCCGTTTTTTCTGTTTCGTTTTTACAACTGAATAAAGTTAAAACAGCTAATGCAGTAACGATTGTTTTTTTCATTTTTTATAGTTTTATTTTCCAAACATAAATTCTAACGGAATATGAATCCTTTTTTGCCAAGAGGCTTCGGAATGGTTTTCACCTTCAAACTTTAAATTTTGAGAATCTACTTCTGTATATCCTTTTACTTTTAAAATTTCATCAACTCGATATTCGTATTTTAAGTAGAAAGCATCCAAAGTTTCCGTACCATAATCAAAATATATTTTATGATTTTTAGATTCGGGTAGTTTCTTTTCCATATACGCAAAAAAAGATTCTGGAATGGGATTGTTATCAAATTCTCTAAATCCAATCCAATGCGTTGATAAACAAGCTGCTTTTCCAAAAACATTTGGGTATTCACACAAAGCATACATCGAAATCAAGCCGCCCATACTCGAACCCATAATAGCAGTGTGATTAGCAGTAATAAAAACCGAATACTTTTTATCAATGTAAGGCTTCAATTCTTCCACAATAAATTTCAAATAGTGATCCGAATTTATTTTGCTGTCATCAAATGGAAATTGCGATTTTTTGGCTTCTATTTGAATTTTCTCTTTTAACTCTTTTGAAAGCGATTCGTAAGGTTTTTTTGGATACAAATCCATGTGACGCAAATTAGGAATGTTCCAAACAGCCACAACAATAAAATCATTTACTTTATTTTCTTGCATCAGTTGGGATGCCACTTCATCAACCTTCCATTCTTGTTTGTTCCAAGTTTTAGTTGAATCAAAAAGCATTTGTCCATCGTGCATATACAAAACACTATACTTTTTTGTTTTAGAATAATTTTTCGGCAACCAAACATCAACCGTTCTTGGCACAATATATTTTGATGGAAAACTATCTACTCTTTCAATATTTCCTTCAAATTTTCTTGAATTTTCAAGAGCATAAGATATTATCTTACTTTGAGAAAAAGCAAAACAAGAGCATAATAAAAAGAGTAATAGTTGTTTCATTATTTCAATTCTAAAATCATTGCCGATTTTCCATCTATCGCTAATTCAGTTTTTAAATCGATAATTTTTCCTGAAAGAATATCATTTCCAGAAGTAAACGATTTGATGTTTTCCTGAAAACGAGTAAGATTCAATTTCTGAGTATCAGGAGCATTATTGATAACCACCATAACTGTTTCTTTGTCATTGTGACGGAAATATACATATACGTTATTTTCAGGAATGTAATGCGTTAGTTTTCCAGTGTGAATCGCTTCCTTGTTCTTTCTCCAATTCAGAACTTTCTTTGAAAAATCGAAATATTTGGCTTGTTCAGCTGTTCTTCCACTATCAGAAAATGCATTGTTTGTATCGCCTTTCCAACCACCCGGAAAATCTTGACGAATATCGGCATCGCCTTTTCCTTTGTCGCCCGCCATTCCAATTT
>ERZ650302.2041-NODE-2041-length-11043-cov-4.430015_pt1 | contig 11043 bp, 11 predicted proteins | sample MGYA00376238_ERZ650302 | MGnify/ENA primary metagenome ERZ650302 (study PRJEB26733, sample SAMN07839298) | wastewater metagenome | biome: urban; feature: wastewater treatment plant; material: waste water | place: USA: North Carolina | collected 2016-04-28 ... | reverse complement strand
ATCTTAGAGCCGATTTCACACAGTGAAGTGACCAAACAAGACAATGATGACTTGGTAACACTGATTACCATCCATTCCGCCAAAGGCGCAGAGCGAGAAGTGTGTTATATCATCAATGCCTCTGTCGGGCAGTATCCACATATGCGTGCCCAAGATAGCTTTGAAGAAGTGGAAGAAGAACGCCGTGTGCTGTATGTGGCAATGACCCGCGCCAAAGATGAATTGATTATCACCCGGCAAAACCTAAATACATGGGCAACCAGCCGTGTCGATAGTCAAAACCGCATGATTGAGAGTTACTTCTTAAGTGATGTACCCACCCAATTGTTACCCAATGATACAGGAATGCGTTCGTTTACAGATACAAGCGATGGCTTTGAGAGTCATCGACCGCTAAGAAACCGCCCCGTGATTGGGCTGGATTTAGGCGATGACTCTGATGATGTTCCTTTTTAAGTGATTTTATCCAAAAATATACTATCTAATTTTAAAACCAATAGATAACTAATTTAGTTCTAAATTAATATCTAATTAGTTATCTTTTAAAGCCAATTGTTTTAAGGCATAACGAATAATTCCGCTATGAGTTTGTCCATATTTATCTGCAAGTTCAACTAATAAGTTATATTCATATTCATTGAGTGGCAGGGTATGAGATTTGAATTTACGTGGCGCTTTTGGATTTAACGTATCATGGTTTTCTACAGGTTCATTTGCTTTATTAATGCCATTAATAAAATCATCTTCAGAAATTGGGGCATCACTCACTCGACGTTTAATCATAATGATAACTCCTGCATCAAGGCTTTAAACTCATTAGACGCTTTGGCATTATTGGCTTCAATCACCCCTTTACCATCAGCGAGCACATCACGATAAATCTTACGATCATGAATCACGGTGGATAAAGGCTTTAACACAGGGAAGTCTGCTAAGTATTCATTGGCTTGTCCAATTTCTTTATTGGCTTTATTAGTTGGTGCAAGCGTTAATAAGCCATACGATTTTAACTTGTCATTAAAACTTATCGCTTGGTCAATCACTTCCGTCAAATGCGGCAGGGTATCTAAATCTAATTGTGACGGTCTAAAAGGCACAATCAACATATCTGCTACTAACATCGCCGTGCGTAGTTCTTTGCTATCATGCCCTGCCACATCAACGACCACATATTCATAACGCTGTTTTAAATCTTTGAGCGTACTTTTGATATCACCATAACGCTGAATACAGTGCACTTTTGGCAAAGTCGTTTCATCACGATCGCGAACCCAATTGGCGGAATTTTGCTGAGGGTCGGCATCTACCAATATGACATCACAGCCTTTTTGTGCTAAACCGCAAGCTAAATTAATGGCAATCGTGGATTTGCCACAGCCACCTTTTTGACTACCTAATAAAATAATCATAATAAATTAACCCACATAAACAGATTTAATTTAGAACTAAATTAATATCATATCAATAGTTAAATAATGTTGTAATGCAACTGATTATATACTGCTTATAAAGTTACTCAAACATTTTTATAAACTTGGTGAGATAGAAATTATTTTTCTAGGTTATCTTCTATAATGAGATAAGAAGGCTAATAAAAGGAAGATTCATGCCACCATTATCTGCCCAACTTTGTGCGATGAGCTTTCAAGGCAATGCCAGTAATGGTTTGCAGCAAGATGCGTTTTTCTTTCTTAATGACTATTATCAAACGCCATTAGGTATTACTGAAGTTCAGACGTCTGAAGAGGCGTTTTGTGTGGCAGTTGCCGATGGGGTAGCGCAGTCCAGTCTTTCTCAGTATGCAAGTCTTATTGCGGTCAAGGCAGTTAAAAGGCTTTGGAAAAGCTATCAGAATGGGCAAAATCAGTCGGTTGTAGTATCGATGCAATCAATCTATGAGCAAATTGCCAATGCACCGAGCAAATATTATGGTGCGATGACAACGTTAGCGCTGGCTTATCGATTAAAAGATAGTGATGAAATTGTAATAAAGCATGTGGGTGACAGTCGGGTTTATTTACAGCGAGATGATGGACAGTCTCAAAACGGTTGGCGATGTATTACCCGTGACCATAATTTACTAAACCAACTGGTTGATGATAATGCTGAAGCGGAAGGTCGAACTACCGATTTTGGTGAATACAATAAGCTAGGTATGGCAACGGCTTTATATACCATCACCGATTATTTAACCATTGATAGTGATGAGATTAGTAATCCAATGCCAAGCTATGATAGCCAAATTTTACAGGTTAAAGCAGGGGATTGCTTAGTGGTCTGTAGTGATGGGGTACATGACTTAGTGTCATGTGAAGAATGGTCCACGATTGATGAGCAGACAGAATTACAGGATTGGCTAAAAAATCTTCGCAAGCAAATCTATGTCTCACAAGGTCGGGCTTATGATAATGTCACAGTTATTGTCATAAGATTCTGTTAATGAAAGATGATAAATCGATGAGTCAGATTACCCAATTTTTACAGAGAAAAGTGTCTGATAATAAAGGACGCCAATTGGCCGATATTTGGGCATTTAGCGATTTTCAGTTGGAACACACACATAACTACATTCAATGGTTATTCCCGATTGATAAACCGAGTGCCAATAACCGTTATGCACCTGTATTAACAGAAAATGATATAGAACTTTGTCGTCAAGATATGAGGATACAAGAAAATTTAATTTTTTCCTTCAATATGATGCTTAAGTTTTGGGGCATTGAGCGACAAGACTGTCAGTTTATCTTGATAGCTAATCAACCTCAAAATCATAAATTATGGCTAACTCGCTATAACCATAATCAACTACGAATCAGCCGTGTGATTAGAAGTTTAGGACTACTTGGACAAATTCAACTGGCGAAAGACTTTCAGTATTTTGTGATTAAAACCGCTTACGATTCGCAAAAAGTCAGCGAAGAAACGATGCAAAATTGGTTGATAGCCTTTGATGCCAGTAGTGCTTAAAGAGGATTAAAATATGTTAGGCGCAATTATTGGTGATATAGCAGGCTGTGTCTATGAGCGAAGACCGCCTAAAACACCTGAATTTCCACTGATGCATCCATTTAGTCGCTATAGCGATGATACAGTATTAACGATAGCAATTGCTACGGCTCTACTCGATAATACTTCTTACAATCAAGCGCTTTATCAGTTTGCAAGAGCTTATCCAAATCGAGGTTATGGCAGTACTTTTATTCGGTGGTTTACATCATCAAATCCCCAAAGCTATAACAGTTTTGGCAATGGTTCGGCGATGCGAGTTAGCCCAATTGGTTTTATGGCACAATCAAGGGAATGGGCATTATCAGAAGCTGAAAAGTCGGCCAGTGTTACCCATAATCATCCAGAAGGGATTAAGGGGGCGCAAGCCGTTGCATTGGCGATTTATTTGGCAAGGCAAGGAGCATCCAAGGATGAAATTCGTGAGCAACTTACCTTACAGATTGGCTATGATTTATCAAGAAGCTATGAAGATATTCAACCCACTTATACGTTTGATGTGACTTGTCAGGGGTCAGTGCCTGAAAGCATTATCGCGTTTTTAGCATCAGAAAACTATGAAGATGCGATTCGAAAAGCTATTTGGCTTGGTGGGGATGCGGATACGATGGCTTGTATCTCAGGGGGTATCGCTGAAGCTTATTATGGAGAGATACCTGAGTATTTGATGGATGAAGCGATGAAAAAGCTACCACAGCAATTTAAAGATATTATTACCGCTTTTTACCAAGCGATTTAAAAACAGATAATGTCATGTAAAAAGATAAGACAAAGAATCTTTTCAGATTAACCTGCGATATCACGATTCATTTCAATAAAGGAAGAAGAAACAATGCAGAATAAATATACGATTATGAGTGATATCTTTGCTAGGGAAAGTTTAAGCATTGCCAAATATGAGCCAAATAAAGTTGCTAATGGTTTAAACCATGCGACATTTTTTGTTGCTAGTGATGATATTGATGTGGTGGATTTACAGCGATATCGAGAACAAACTAAAACTGAATACCTCATTGCTATTAAAACTTCGAATAAATATTTCAATTGTTTAAACATTGCCGATAATATCATCGAATGCTTACCAAATGAAATTGAATTGGTAGTCGCTGGATTAGAATACATGGCGAAAAATTGGGGATTTATCGGTATGGATTGGCAGGATATTACAACAGCAATTTCTAGCAGACGCAATATTCAATTTATTCAAAGTTATGCGGTTGGTGAAAACTGCGTTAGTAAAGCCAGTGACGAGATAGTTTTAAAATTACACCAAATAAAATCAGATGAGCGATTGGCAGCGGTGTTAATAAATACATTTGGTGGTGAAGATTTTGACTTTGGGGAGTTCGAAATTATTACCACGAAAACTCAGTCCAATTTAAATATTGCCCCAGAGAACATGGTTTATCAAATAAGCTTTTGTGAAGAGTTTGATTAGTGGCAGAAGGGCAAACAAGGCTGTTGTATTTGTATGTATCTGATTTATTCAAATGAAGATGTTGCCCTCGAGCCTATGATGATAACGCAAGAAAAATCGATGAAAACTGTTAGTTCTACACATTCATCAGGTAACACAATTCAAGATTATTTAAGAAGATTAAAAAACAAGGAATAACAATGGAACAAGTTCAAAGTTTATTAAATGAAGTCAATTCAAAAATTCAATCGTTAGAAACCGCTAAAAGCTTGTATGGCGAACAGTTAGCACCTGATTTTCAAGTATTTGATTTTGTTAATACCAGTGAAAATGGTTTAAGTTGGATTATTGCCAATCTCCTAAATCCGAAAGGAACGCACGGGCAAAAAACTTTGTTTTTAGAACAATTTATTAGAATCTGTTTACCGAAGATTCAAAACAATACTGTGTGGCAAAATTATTTGGAAAATTTAACTCAAACAGAAGTTGAAACTGAGGCCACAACATGGGCGAATCAAGCCTATCGCCGTATGGATATTTATTTATCTGCTAGAATTAATAGTGAAACATTTGGTATTTGCATTGAGAATAAACCGTATGCCAATGACCAAGAAAATCAACTTGCCGATTATTTTTTGGAGTTGGAAAACCGCAAATTGAGCCAAAAACATTTGGTTTATCTATGTGAATATGGTGAGCCTAGCAACTATAGTGTAACTAAAGATGTTTTAGAGAGTTGGATAAAAAATCAATTAATTAGCTTTGTCACTTATAGTCAGCTTGTAGTTTGGCTCACTGAATGTAAAAAAGACTGCCAAAATCATAGCGTTACTGAATTTTTAAACCAATTTATAAAATTTATCCGAAAACAATTTATGGGAGTGGAAGATATGAACGAAGAAAATACCGTTGTTGAGATTTTATTAAAAGATCTGAATAACCTAGAGTCAGCAATCAAAATTTATAATGCAGTGTCTGAAGCTAAAAATCAGTTGATGCATGATTTAACACAACAGCTCAAAGCAAAAATTCAAACAAAGCCTTATGAATTGAGCTACATGAATTTAGGAAGTCAATCATACGCAGGATTTGGCGTAATATTTCCTGAGACAGGAATAGAGTTTTGCTTCGAGTTTCAATCTCGTGATTTTAATAACTTATGCATCGGATACACCGCCATAGACAGAAAATTTACGAAAGGTGAAAAAGAATTTGACGAAACTGCTCAACAAATTAGAGAAACATTATCCACTAAGAGAGCTAAGACTTCACCTGCCTGGCTTGGATGGTATGACTATGAATACTGTAACTGGGATTCAGATCCTAAGGTGTGGTCAAAAATACAGGATGGGACATTAAGTGAGGAAATCGTCAGAGAAATTGATTTTTTATATCACAATCTCATAGATAACAATATTAAAATGAACACAAAAAGCGATGGTTAAATTCGACTAGTACATGGTGACTAAATAATTTATGTCTAACATAATGGAACTTCCCCGAGGCGAACGACTCATTTCCCTTTATCAGTATTTACCACGAGGTGAGCAAAATGCCAAAAGCTTAAGTGAACTCATCATGCAATTCAATCCAACTGGCGAAAAGACCAAAAGCCGAACTAAGTTGCTTGAAAATGATTTGCTTGCCTTATTCTCATTGCTAGGGGAAGAAGCAATAGTCCGTATTCCAAGTTGGTCCGCAGGCACAATTTCAGGTAAAACCCCAAAGTATTATATCAACCCCAATCATGCCCTTGGTAACTTTGACAATGAAAATCTATTTTTTTGGGAAATGCTCGATAAATTCACTGCCAACTTTTTACCCAAAACTATTCATCAAACCCTTGAACAAAAAATCAGTACCGTTCGAGAACAGCACCAAAAACAATACCAAGCCAGTGAACTAGGTAAATGGAAAAATCATCTTATTACCCTGCCAAGTCTCCTACAAGCACCGCATTATGATAGCCAAATCCTAGCCGTTATTCATCAAGCCATCTTGAGCCAAAAAGCTTTGCAATTTGACTATCGAAAAAAATGGGAAAGTGAAATAGAGACCAAAACACTGTATCCCGTAGGGCTAGTATTCATCGACAACATGGTTTATTTAACAGGGTTTTACACCATTGGTGATAGCCCAACGTTAAGTGAGAAAAAACAATTAGCCAATCACCGTAATTTTGCCTTAACTCGCATCTATGCTGCGCAAGTCACTGATGACCCCATCCCAAACTGGGTAGAAACTTATAGTTTGAACACACTTCAAAAGATGGGAAAACTTGAAATTCATGTAAATGATAAACCAGAATTGATACAACTGAAGCTAAAAATTAATGCTTTTGCCTGTGACCATCTGCGAGAACGTCCGTTGTCCGATGACCAAATCATTGAACCGTTTGACGCTAATAATAAATTATTGACCGCAAAAGTAATGAACACCGGACGCCTAGAGGAATGGCTGATTGCGATGTCGCAACTGTCCGAAGTCATCGAACCTAGTTATATCCGTAAAAATGTCATTGAGCGCTTACAAGCAGGTTTATCGCAATATACTTCAGCATAATCGATTTTCATTTAACACGAGGCAACGATTCATATGAGTAAAATCTATGCCATCGGCGATGTTCATGGCTGTAATAGTTTACTAATAAAGTTACTGACAGCCATTAACCCTAAGACGGATGACAGGCTGATTTTTCTAGGCGATGTCATCGATAGAGGAGAAGATAGTAAAGGTGTACTGGATACCATCATGTACTATCAAAGTATCTGCCACGTTATCTTGATACAAGGCAACCATGAAGAGATGATGCTCGGCGCCATCCATGATAAAGAATATCTTAAATACTGGCTAAAATTTGGTGGTATTGAGACCTTACAGTCTTTTGGGGTAATGATTAATCAGCAAGGGCTTCGACAAATTCCTTATGCGTATTATAAACTCTTAAAGTCCAGCTTAACGTATTATGAAACAGAAGATTTTATATTTACCCATGCGACACCGTTTGCCAATATCGAAATGAATCAGCAAACAGATGAAGGCTTGCGTTGGCGATTTATCCCACCTGATGGGCAAGACCGCCATATTTCTGGCAAAACCGTTATCTGTGGACATTCGGCACAAGAAAGTGGCAAGGTTTATCATGAAGATGGATTAATTTGTATTGATACGCATGCGTACGGTGGCGGGGCTTTAACGGCACTTGAAGTGACAAACATGCAGGTTTATCAAATAGTTGATAATCATTAAATGACTTATCACTAAACTATCTGAACCATTAATAACTAATTTAGTTCTAAAATAAACCTAGATTAGTTATTTTTAGGTTGTAAATATTCCAAAGAATGACAAATAATGCCGTCATTTGCTTTTAGGATCTACAGCAAAATTACACGTTAACAGTTGCTCATTAGTCTTTGCCGTATCAAAGGCTGTACCAATTGCACCAACTGTTGACATTCCTCATCCATTTTAACTTGGCTAAATGTTGGACTATTTGCCAAAATGCTAGGAACTTCAAAGTGGTTTAATGGGGTATCGTCGCTAAAATGGTCGAGTTTCGGTAAATCCTCCAAATACCTAACTACTTCATCGAGCGTCAACAATTTGCCATGCAAATCAAATCCCACGTTTAAAATTCGCCCACCAATAGCCGCCATTCGATCATGAATATGCCCATGCAAATGATAATAGCCTTTGTGACAACCATCCCATTCAGCAATCGGATAATGAAATAAAATTAACGTTTTACCTTGCGCTTTTAGGTTCAATTTAAGATAACTTTGCGCCGATGATAGCAGCGGATTGCCATCGTGTTTTGGCGTGTTCAAAAATTTATCAAGGTTGTTTTGGATAATATCATCATGGTTACCAAAAATCAGATGATGACGACCATTAAGCTGTGACAGCACTTTTTTGATATGACGCAGGTTATGCGAAAAGGTCAAATCACCTAAATTATAGACGTCATCATCCACGCCAACCGTGTCATTCCATAACGCAATCATATAGTTATCAAGCGTGTCAATATCGCCCTGTTGGCTAGGTTGTGGGCGCGTATGTGGACAGAATTTTGCGATATTTCGGTGCGAAAAATGCAAATCCGATGTAAAAAAAATCTTACTCATTGTATGTTCTCTTTATTCTAATTGTTCCAAAAAATCTTGCACAAAGGCAATTTTTTGCAATTTATCAAGCTGATTAAATGTATCCTTATGGGCTTTGATATAATCAACCAGTGGATAATACTCTTCATCCACATGTTGCTTGTTCAATTTAGCTCCCAAGCTTTTATCTTGGCTACGTCCAAAAAATTTTGATACCAAGTAATAAGGCGACTTTAGTTTAAATTGTAGTTGTTTGGTGTCGCTATCAAAAACCATAAACCCTTCATGTTTTACCGTTTTTAATAACGCTTTTAACTCACCAAAACGCATATTTTCAAGTGTTGAAGGGCGTTTTAAGCCAAACACTTCGCTAATTTCATCCAATCTTGCTTCGCTAAATGGTTCACCTGTCGTCACATCAATCACCCCAATCAAGGTTTCACCAAAATCCTCGGCAATAATATGCACATCGCTTGGGTCAGTCACTTCAAACAAAAAAGTATGATTGGGAAATTGTTTAAACACAGGCTCATACTGCTCACAATGTGCTTGTGTCATTTCGGCAAAGGCACTATCAATCGAACCTGTGGTGGAATATAACACGCGTCTGTTAAAATCTGCGTTAAAGCTTGGATGATGGTCATCAAGTTCCACATACGTACACACACCTAAAAACCCATTTACTTTCACCACCGCATCTACCATACGCTCATCGCTCATGACAATCGGATAGGGGCTATTTTTGGCGATACGTTCTGAGTAGTTAAACACTTTTTTAAACGGACGCACGATAATACGATTGTGTTTATCCACCACTAAGCCACGCATCTCTAACAAAGCATTGTCAAAGCGGTTTTCATAAAACACGTTGCGAGCATATTTCAACACAAACAAATCTGGGTAAGTTTTGCTTTGTTTTTTGACAAAATTTTTACGCGCAAAGGTCAAATAATCGTCAGTGACAAAGGTTTGCTGCGATTCGTCAAAGGGTAGTTTACCCTGACTAAAGGTATGCATCTTTTCCGCTAATTGCGCAGTTGCCTCATCCATCGGTTTGATGGCAGGGACATGGATTTCATCACGCAGCTTGGCATTATTCAAGTTTACATAAGCGGTCAACACATCCGCCTGTTTGACGCCATGCGTGTTGTCAAAAAAGTTATGCAAACGGTAAATTTCTACCTCGAAGCCAAATTTTTTTGCCATTTTGATTAAATGGATACAAGCTGACGCTTTTTGGTTGGTATTGGAATTCACAATCAATATATCTTGACTGGGGTGTTGTTGCCCGTGTTTTAGCAGGTTTTTAAACGTAGCAAGATTTTGACGTTGCGCTTTATCGACCAAGTCGCCCGACCAACGATAAACACCGTTTTCATCAGTTAAAAGCAAATCATTCTCAAGGTGAACGATAGTGGCATCGGGATATTGCTGGGCAAATTGAACTTGCTGCTGTTTAGCAAATAGAGTTTTGCCAGCACCTTGATGCCCACGGATTAAAATAAATTTTTGCATAACTAGACCCTTATTCATTGCGCACAACTATCTTGGCTTGGGCAATGAAACATATATAAATATCATGCAAAATTTTGACAAAACAATGGCTTAGACCAACAATGCATAGTGGCTAAAACAGGCTCTGATTAAATTTTACAAATAAAAAACCGAACAACTTTGTGAGAAAAATTGTGGTTTTGGGCGGGGTCGTAGCTCAAGGATTATATAACTATCACTCTTTTATAGTCATATAAATGTGGAATCACCATTGACAAAAGTAGATAAGATTTTTGTCAATTTTTGAAGTTTAGTATACTTGCTTTTTGTTTGTCAATCCTTAAAGTCAATATTTAAATTTAGAGAAACTGCAAAGCTTGCGCAAATGAATCATTAAATGAAGGTAATTTTAGTTCTAATTTGTAATTAAAATAATATTAAATAGAAACCAATATAGTTTTATTTAGAAGCTAACAAAAAGTTCTAATGTCTATGACAATTAATACCTTTTCATAAATTTACTATCACCAATATTATTCGTTTGTTTCATCAGCTAAAATCTTTAAAAAACCCAACAAATATTTTGATTTATCGCTACAATAAGGCAAAGATTAGCTATTTAAGGAATGATGTTATGAAACGGATATTGGTACAGCCGTTATGTCTTGGACTGGTCGATATCTACCACGCTTGAGGCAGATTTCTGCATTGATACGCTCGGTAAATTACTGCACAATAGGCTACGCTGTGATATTTTTAATACCGTCCAAGGTTCACAGTTTACTAGCCCAAGATTTACTAGACCGCTTGTTTAGCAGGGTATTGCCATCAGTATGGACGGTTGTGGCAGGGCATTGGATAATATCTTTGTGGAAAGGCTGTGGCGCTCAGTAAAGTACGAATGCGTGTATTTACGCCAGTTTGATACGGTCAGTCAAGCCAGAGTTGGTTTGAAAGAGTATTTTGAGTTTTACAATCATGAGCGGTTGCATCAGTCGCTTGATTACCATACCCCTGCAC
>ERZ650302.2038-NODE-2038-length-11047-cov-35.657751_pt1 | contig 11047 bp, 9 predicted proteins | sample MGYA00376238_ERZ650302 | MGnify/ENA primary metagenome ERZ650302 (study PRJEB26733, sample SAMN07839298) | wastewater metagenome | biome: urban; feature: wastewater treatment plant; material: waste water | place: USA: North Carolina | collected 2016-04-28 ... | reverse complement strand
CACGAGCAATGGCTATACGTTGACGTTGACCACCCGATAAATTAAGGCCTTGTGCCCCCAACTTGGTGTTGTAGCCTTGTGGTAAAGCCATAATAAAGTCATGTGCATAAGCTGCCTTTGCTGCTGCAATTACCTCTTCATCAGAGGCATTTTCAAGCTGCCCATAGGCAATATTGTCACGCACAGTGCGGTTAAATAAAACTACTTGTTGATTGACCATTGCCACTTGGGTACGCAGGCTATTGATTTCAATATCTTGAATATCGATCCCATCAAAGAGAATTTGACCCGAAGTCGCATCTTGGAAACGCACCAGTAAATTCACTAAAGATGTTTTACCAGCACCAGAACGCCCTACTAAAGCGACTGTTTCACCTTCTTTTACACTCAGATTAAAATCATGCAATGCGTGATGGCCATCGGTATAAACCAGATTCACATGTTTAAAGTCAATATTACCTTTCAGTACAGGAGTTAAAGCCCCAGTATTTTTTTCTTCTGGTAAATCTAAAAGCTCAAAGACTGAATGCGCGGCCGCCATACCTCGTTGAATTTTCTCATTCACATCAGTCAGTGCCTTAATGGGCTTACTCAACATACCCGCTGCCGTAATATAGGCGACAAATTGTCCTGCGTTGGTATCCTGCATAATCTCTGGGCGCAGTGCAATCCACATCACAATACTCAGTGAAATCGACATGATGAGCTGCACAATCGGGCTATTGAGTTGTTGCACAATCACCATTTTCAAGCCACGACGCAAATTTTCTAAAGAAGTATTCCTAAAACGTTGCTGTTCATAAACTTGTCCACCGAAGCCTTTCACCACCAAGTGGCCATTGACCGTCTCTTGTACTACATGGTTAACATCACCCATGGTGTTTTGAACTTGAATAGAGAGCTTGCGCATACGCTTTGCAGCTTTGCGGATGAGCAGCCCAATCAACGGTGCAAAAATCAAAATGCATAAAGTCAAACGCCAGTTGCTATAAATCAGGTAACCCAGTAACGCAATGGCAATTAAACCTTGTTGAACAATAGTTTTGAGTGAGTCTGACGATGCGGCTGTAAGCTGCTCCACATTGAACATAATTTTCGCAGTGATATGACCACTGTTATTGTCCAGATAATACTGTGAAGGAAGGCGCAATAATTTTGCGAAGACTTCTTGGCGGATATTAAAGACCAAGTTTCTCGAGATAACCGCAGTAAAGTAGCCCCCCATGAACAAACCTATTCCACGGAAGAACATCACCAAGACAACTAAAAGCGGGAACAAGGTTGTGAAACCTCGGTCACGATGTTGAATCGCTTCAATAATTTTTTCAAGTAATTTAGCGACAGAAACCTCTGTCGCCGCATTTATAGCAAAACCAATCACCACAAGAATCGCTACGCCCCAATACGGTTTTAAATAGCTCAGTAGACGTAGATAAACTTTAAAATCGTGTTTCACTAATAACCTCGAGAAGGCACTTTGGTACTAATATTGATATTTACAAATCCCAACTGACCAGCCACATCCATCACACGAATCACATCCTGATGGGTTGCTTTTGCATCCGCTGCAATCACGAACATTAGATCACGACGGTCATTGGAAATCTGTTTAATTGCAGTATTTAATTCTGAAACATCTTTCGATGCAATAGACTGACCATTAATTGAATAATGCCCTGTGGAATCTACCACCACTTCGATTTTATGATCAAATGTTTTCGGTGGAACCCCTTGCGCATCAGGCAAGGTTAAATTCATACGACTAAATTGATTGAATGTGGTGGTCAGCAATAAAAACACCAAAATAAATAATAAGCAATCAATCATTGGTGTAAGGTTAATATGAACATCTTCAACTTGTGAACGTTTGAATTTCATACTTCACCTTAGCTCGCTTGCTTCACAACAACATCATCATGGTTTTCAAGCACAGTTTCTGTTTGCTTATAAAATAAAGCCGCATGAAATAAAGTCGATTGCTGTTCTAATTCAGCAACATATTCTTGAACCAAACGCTGAAAATAACGATAAGCAAATAGTGCGGGAATCGCAATGAACATTCCTGCCGCTGTTGTAATCAGTGCTTTAGAAATCCCCGGAATCATCAGTGTTGGATTACTACTATTCCCAATATCAATCATTAAAAATGACTCGATAATCCCGAGTACCGTTCCCAATAATCCTAAAAGAGGCGCGACAGCACTCAATGTTCCCAAAAAGTTGATGTTTTTTTCAAGATAGCCAATTTCCTGAGAGGCTGTTACTTCCATCTGCGCACGTGCAAACTGTTCGCCTTGTGCTTTACTTTGGTAACCAGCTTCCAAAATACGACCTAATGTCGTTGCGTGTAAATCCTGATTTTGTTTAAGTTTAGGCAAAACCATTTGTACGCTTTGCGTTGGGCCTAATAGCAAATCTTTCGGTAAAATAGTGGATTTCTTCAAGCGAATAAAACGCTCTAAGCTAATCGCAACAGTAAAGATCGAACAGAGCACAAGGGGCAGCATAAGCCACCCACCTGCTTTTACCAATTCCCACATAACACTTCCCCAAGTATTTAAAAATAGAAAATAAAATTATTCAGCTAAGCAAATATTCAAAATACCATCTAACTCATCGAGTGAATGATAATGAATCGTGAGCTTGCCTTTCCCTTGTTTATTATGATCAATTTTGACATTTGCACTAAAACGATCTGTTAAGCGCTGTGTCAATTGTTGAAGATCTGGTGCAATTTCCGTTTTCAATTTTTCTTGTTTCGGCGCATTGAGATCACGAACATATTGTTCAGTTTGGCGAACAGATAAACTCTTCTCTATCACCAATTCTGCGACTTTCAGTTGATCTTTCCCTTTCAAAGTCAAAATGGCACGAGCATGCCCCATGTCCAGCAAACCTTGTTGCATAAAGTCTTTAACTTGCTCAGCTAGACTTAATAAACGCAGCAAATTACTCACTGTGGTACGCGCTTTGCCTACCGTGTCTGCAATTTCTTGATGACTTAAACCAAACTCTTCATGAAAACGCTGTAAAGCCATCGCCTGATCTATCGGATTGAGATCTTGACGTTGAATGTTCTCAATCAACGCCAGTGCAATTGCAACTTGGTCTGTTAAATCACGAACAATGGCTGGAACTTGCGTTAAACCGGCAAGTTGAGCCGCACGCCAACGACGCTCACCCGCAATAATTTCATAGGGGTGCTTTTCATTATCAATTGGACGAATCACAATCGGCTGCATCACACCGTGTTTTTCAATCGATGCCGCTAACTCTTGTAAGTCTTGCTCATTAATAAAACGACGTGGCTGATATTCACCACGTTGTAATAGATGCACATCGATTTGTTTTAGCTGACCGTGATCAAGAGCTTGTGCTTCAAGTTGTAATTTCTCTTTTTGAATGGAACCGAGTAAGGCATCTAAACCACGACCTTTTGCCAGCCCACGTTTTTTAACGGTCATGCGTTACTTCCTTTTTTCACTTTGCTTTTCTTAATCATTTCAGCTGCTAAATGTAAATAAGCAACTGCGCCCTTCGAGCTTTTTTCAAAATAAATCACAGGCAAACCATGTGCAGGTGCTTCAGCTAGACGCACATTACGTGGAATGACCGTGTCATATAGTTTTTTGCCAAAGTATTGTTCTAATTCTTCAGACACATCACGTGTCAGCGCGTTACGTGCATCATACATGGTGCGTAGAACACCAATAATTTTTAACTCAGGATTCAATGCTTGTTGAATGCGATCAATGGTCTGTGTTAAATCTGCCAAGCCTTCCAAAGCATAGTATTCACACTGCATTGGAATCATCACACCATCCACCGCTGCCAGTGCATTAACCGTGATCAAGCTTAAGCTGGGCGCACAGTCCACAATGATGTAGTCATATGCTTGTTCAATTTCTTGCAACGCATCACGCAGAATAAATTCACGCCCTTCTTGCTCAGCAATCGCAAGTTCAACTCCTGCCAAATCACGGTTTGCACCCAAGACCTTATAACCCACTTCCGCCTTGGTAATCGCAGTCTCTATAGGTACTTCACCCAGTAAAACATCGGTCACTGAATACAGTAGGTCATTTTTTTGAATGCCTGAACCCATGGTCGCATTGCCTTGCGAGTCCATATCAACCAATAAAACCCGCTTTTTAAGTACTGCTAAAGATGCAGCCAAATTTACTGCGGTTGTGGTTTTACCTACACCACCTTTTTGGTTCGCAATCGCAATAATTTGTGCCATGACCCGCCCAATCCTTTGAATTTTTTTAGATACGTTTTAATAAAAGTAAGTGTCGTTGTTCGTCCAAACGTGGAACTTTTAACGCAATAATGTCACAACTAAATTCGTTTTTGAACGCTTCAACTTCGTCATGCGGAACCAAGCCTTTCATCGACGCAATAATGCTGTCTTGGTGCATATAAGGCTTCGATGCATTGATAAAATCGGTTAAAGAAGCAAATGCACGACTGGTAATCACATCAAACTGACCCAAATCATGGATGCTATCTTCATTCTCAACACGCGTTTGAACTGCAATTACATTGGTTAATTTTAAGTCTGCAATAAACTGCTTTAAAAAACGAATTTTTTTCCCATTGGAATCGAGCAAAACACATTGGCGCTCAGGTTGGCATAGAGCAATAATCATGCCCGGCATACCACCGCCTGTACCAATATCCAGCAAACGACCTTTCGGCAAATCTTTTAAAATACTTAAACTATCTAATAAATGCTTCACCAGCATTTCTTTAGGATCGCGAATCGCTGTTAAATTGTAAGCTTTGTTCCACAGCACAAGTGCGTCTTGATACTTCAGCAATAAATTTAATGCTTCTTCACTCAAATCTAAGCCAAGCTTTTGACTACCTTGCTTTAAGTCTTGAAAAAATGGATGCATAAAGAAGACATCTCAATAAAATTAAACTGAAGTATACCGATTTCTCAGCCGTGGAACAGTAGCTAACGCTTAGTGATTATGCACTTAAACGTACATACCTTGACGAATCTGTAGATCTAGATCACTTAATCGCTCAGGTGTGCCAACATCCACCCATGCGGCTTGCATTTTCTCAGCAGAAACTTTTCCAGCAGACATCGCTTCTTTTAGCAATGGAGCCAATGGACGCTTACCTGCTTCCAAGCCCTTAAACATCTGTGGATGAATAACCGCAACACCACTATAAGTCAGTGCTTCACCTGACTGCTCTTGTTCAAAGGTATAAGCACGCCCTTGATTTAAGATAAAGTCGCCTTTGGGATGCTGTGTCGGGTTGGGTACAAATACGAGATGCGCAAAATCGGTGTCCAACTGCACATCAAGTAAAGCTTCGAAATCAAAAGTGGTCCAAACATCACCATTCACTAAAATAAACGGTTCTGTCCCCAGCAGTGGCAGAGCATTAATAATACCACCCGCTGTTTCAAGCCCCTCTTCTTCACGCGTCCAACGAATAGTCACTCCAAACTGCGAACCATCGCCAAGCGCACCAATCAAGACATCGGCCAACCATGCAGAATTGATCACAATTTCTGTGACCCCAATTTGCTTGAGTTTTTCAATATGCCAAACGATCAGTGGTTTACCACCAACTTCAAGCAGAGGTTTCGGTTTATAAAGTGTTAAAGGACGCATGCGGTTGCCAAGTCCCGCTGCCAAAATCATTGCTTTCATGCTGCAACAACCTCATATTTGCCATATTTCGCTTCAAATTTCGGCATCACTTTATCGCAAATAAATTGCATGAAAGGTTGTAGTTCTGCATAAGGTTTGCTTTCTTCAAGTAAATACCACATCACACGTGGTAAATCTTTCAGATAACCTGATTTTCCGTCACGTTCAAATAAACGCACAAAAATACCTAAAATTTTAATATGACGTTGAATTGCCATCAGGTCAGCGTCTTGCTTAAACTGTTCAAAGTCACGCCCTTCTTTGGCAGAAGCTGGCAATAGGTCATAAAACACTTTAAACCAATGATAAACGCGCTCAGGATTCCACTGTACATACGCATCACGTGTAATTGAGATCAGATCATAAGTATCTGCACCAATCACAGCATCCTGAAAGTCAATTACGCCTTGCTCTTGCTCATCTACCAAAAGCATGAGATTACGACTATGGAAATCACGATGTACAATCACTTGAGGCTGAGCCAAAGCAGCATTGGCTAAAATTGCAAATGTACGTTTAATCAGCGCAGACTCATCATCAGAAGGTTGAATCTGTAAACTTGGCAATAACCAATCTGTCAATAGCGACATTTCGGTCATTAACTTCTCATAAGAATAAGCTGGGAAATGACCTTCACCATCAATAGATTGCAATTGAATCAACTGCTTAAAACTTTGCTCATAATGTGCATCGACAGTCTTGTCATCGAGCTGTGTAGACAGTAGCACATCACCAAAATCTTCAAGCAATAAGAAGCCTTGCTCCAAATCTTTCGCCACAATATGTGGTACACGAACACCGTTCGTATCAAAAAATTCATCAATCGTCACAAAAGGCACACAATCTTCTTTTTCTGGTGGTGCATCCATCAGCATAAATGTTTTATTATTCAACTTGATTCGTGCATAACGACGGAAACTTGCATCGCCTGCTAAAAAGTTAATTTCAAATTGATCTGAACCAAGTACAGATGAAATCCATGTTTGTATCAATTGTTCACGTTGTGTATTCATTTGCGATAAATTCTAATACAGGCTGAGTTTTTAAAGTGCTAAGTGTAGCCACTTATCAACTTTTTCTCTATGATGCGACAATAATTAATTGCGTTTTAAGCATACTTGGTAAATGAGACACATGAAGCATCAGTTTAAATTTAATCCTTTAGCGACTGCGATATTTACCCTTCTTTGTGGTAGCTCAATCACAAGCTATGCTGCAACACCAACCACGTCTATTTCAGACGAACAACAATCGCTAAAACAAGCACTACAAGAAAGCTATCCTGGGCAAAAGTTTTTCGAACAATACTATGTCGATAAGTCATCTCCTGAAGCTCAACAGCGCCAAGGTCGTTACTTAAGCTCCGCGTATTGCCAAGGCACATGGCTAACCCCTGTAAGCCCTGAAACCAAAGCCGCTGACGCAGCCAATGCGACATCTACCATTACAGCGGACTATGGTCACTACAACCCACAAGGTGACTCTGTTCTTGAAGGTAATGTCCTGATTGATCAAGAAGGTCGTCAAATCCGTGCCGATAAAATCACCATTGATCAAACCCAGACCTTTGCCAATGCTGAAGGACGCGTGCAAATGGCGCAAAGTGGTTTATTAGCGCAAAGCGACCAAATCAATTACAACCTAAAAACTCAACAAGGCGATCTGAAAAACAGTTTCTATATTTCAGAAGAACAACATGCGCATGGGCGGGCCGACCAAATCCTACGTGAGTCACAAACGACCACCACGCTAAAAAATGCAACTTATAGCACCTGCCCACCAGAGCAATCGCCAACATGGAAAATCCAAGCAGACGAAATTAAGTTAAATCAAGAAACTGGACGTGGTGAAACACGTGGCACAAAACTTTATGTTAAAGATGTACCCGTTCTCGCTGTTCCTTATTTCAACTTCCCAATTGATGACCGTCGTACTACCGGTATTTTGACACCAAGTTTTGGCTTCACCAATGATGGTGGTGTCGAGCTTGCAGTACCTGTTTATCTCAACTTAGCACCTAACTACGACGCGACTGTTACGCCACGCTATATCAGCGACCGCGGCCCAATGTTTGAGGGTGAGTTTCGCTATTTGACCGAAAACTTTGGTTCAGGTCAAATTTGGGGGGGGTACTTAGCTGGTGACCGAAAATATGACGATGAAGACCGTAAAGATTTGCACTTTTTACATAACTGGCAAATCAATGAACAGTTCTCAACCAACCTTGAATATAACTATGCTTCAGACAAAGACTACTTTACTGACTTAAGCAATAACCCAAACACCAAGACAGACTTAAACCTGCGTCGTGCTTGGGAGTTAAACTATAAAAATGGAATTCCTGGTCTAAAAGCCCAACTGAAAGTTGAAGACTTCCAAACACTAGACGAAACCACACCCTACGTTGACCGTCCGTATGCGCGTTTACCACAGTTCTTACTCAACTATAAAGCGGGTAATGCACTGGGCTTAGAATACGAGTTCAACAACGATACAGCTTACTTTAAAAAGGACTTTGGGACTATCGACGGCGATACCAACGATAGCTTTGAACCAAGCGGCACCCGTGTCTATAATGACTTTTCTGTACGCTATAACTACCGTACACCGTGGGCTTTCGCCATTCCAGAAGTATCTATTCGCAATGTAAACACATTCTACGATCAAGATACCATCAATGAGTTTGACAACACCAACCGCTCATCGAACGACAAATCTTATGTCGTGCCACAGGTGACTTTTGATGCAGGTTTAACTTTTGAAAAAGAAGGCACTTTCTTACAGACGTTAAGCCCACGCATGTTCTATGCCTACGCACCCTATAAAAATCAAGATGGCGCACCAAACTTTGACTCTGCAACAGCATCGATCAACTATGATCAGTTATTTAGTGCAAATCGCTTCTATGGCCATGACCGTCTAGAAGACAATAACTTCTTGTCACTGGGCTTAAGCTATAGCTTATTTGATACGGTGGGTCTAGAGCGCTTAAAAGCCAGTGTAGGCCAAAGCTATTATTTCGAAGACCGCCGCGTAACGCTTGACCAAACAGCAGATGTCTTTGATAGAGAAAATCACTCTGGTCCGATTGTCAGCGTATCTAGCCAGCTCTCGCAAAACTTTACCCTCGGTGCAAACTCAGCATGGATGGCAAATGGCGATAATGCGCAACGCGACTTACAACTTTACTTTACGGGTGATAAGGGCAACCTCTATAACGTTGGCTATTTCTATCGTAAAGAAATTGCAGATCGTCAAGAACATTACGACCAAGTGGTTGCATCTTTTGTACAACCGATCCATAACAACTGGCGTATTATGGGCCATGCTCAATATGACTTAGACAACAATGTCGCTCGTGAATACCTCCTTGGTGTCAATTACGAGTCTTGCTGTTGGGGGATCTCCGTTTATGGTCGTGAGTACTATAACGACTTGGATGACGTCAATGCTGCAGGTGTAGAACCTAAACGTGCAATTATGGCCGAAATTACACTTAAAGGCTTAGGCGGACTCAACAGTAAACTTTCATCATTACTAGAAAATCGTATTCTAGGCTTTAACAATATTAATCAGACTTGGACAGACCGTTAATGAAGACAAAACAGTTCAAACAATTTTTTAAAGCGAGTGCTTTGGCTTTAGCTCTCGCAACCGCTATTCCAACTTTTGTACATGCGTCGGATGAAGTTGTTGCTGTAGTCGATAACAGTGTCATTTTGAAGAGTGACTTAGAAGCAAGCATGGCTGAGCTCAAACATCAACTTGAGAGCCAAAAGAAACAAGTCCCACCAGAGCAATATTTGGCACAACAAGCATTAGAGCAACTGATTATTCGTCAGACTCAGCTTGAACAAGTGAAGCGTTACAACATTCAACCTGATGAAAAAAGCTTGAATGAAGCGGTTTTAAATGTTGCAAAACAATCTGGTAGCACAAGCCTAGAAGCATTCCAACAAAAGCTCGATAAAATGGCACCAGGAACCTATGCTTCTTTGCGTAGTCGCGTTGCTGAAGATTTAGCAATCAATCGTTTGCGCCAGCAAATCGTTACCTCTCGTATCCAAATTTCAGACCAAGACGTTAAAAACTTCTTAAATACCCCACAAGGTCAAGCAGCACTCGGTAACCAAGTGCATGTGCTACATGTGCGTGTTTCAGGTGACAATGCTGACGCTGTGGCGAAGCAAGTTAAAACGGTACTAGCAAACGACAACGATGTCGCTGCAATTGCTAAAAAGTTCAGTACTGCTGGCACCAAAGTTGAAGGTGCAGATATGGGCTTTAGAGCACTTTCTGACATCCCTAGCGAGCTTGCAGCACGTGTGAGTCCACTCCAAGTGGGACAAACCACAGATTTAATTACAGTACGAGATGGTGTACATCTTTTAAAATTAGTTGAACGCAAAGGGGCTGAGCAAAAAGCGATTGTACCTCAATACAAAGCACGCCATATTTTGATCCAACCGTCTGAAGTGGTTAGCCCTGAAAATGCTAAACAAATGATCGAAAGCTTGTATAACCGCGTACAAAAAGGTGAAGACTTTGCCGTTTTGGCTTCCACCTACTCCAATGACACAGGTTCAGCACGTGATGGCGGGAGTTTGGGTTGGGTCAGCCCAGGTGTGATGGTTCCTCAGTTTGAAGAAACCATGAAAAATACACCGGTAGGTCAAACCAGTAAACCTTTTCAAACTCAGTTTGGCTGGCATATTCTTCAAGTGACTGAAACACGTCAACAAGACATGACTGCTGAATACCAAGAACGTATGGCACGTCAAATTTTAGGTGAGCGTCAATTTGATGCAGAGCTTGATAGCTGGTTACGCGAAACACGCAACAGAGCTTATGTCGAAATTAAAGATCCTAACTTAGACCGTAAGAACAACAAGTCATAAGTTTGAACACATAAAAAGACCAGCATTCATGCTGGTCTTTTTTCGCTTGGACGAAAACTAAAAATTTGGCATAAAAAAAGCCTCTCATGTGAGAGGCTTTTTTAACAATCAATTAACGATTATTTTCGTCATCTTGAGTGTCTTCAAATTTTGATTCGCCATCAAAACCAGTCGATTGGCCACTGAAGCCACCTTGACCACCGAAGCCACCTTGACTACCGAAGCCACCTTGACCACCGAAACCACCTTGACCACCGAAGCCACCTTGACCACCGAAGCCACCTTGTTGACCACCAAAGCCGCCTTGTTGACCACCGAAGCCGCCTTGTTGACCGCCGAAGCCGCCTTGTTGACCGCCAAAGCCGCCTTGTTGACCGCCAAAGCTACCTTGTTGACCAGCACCAGCAGGTGCACCAGCAGGACGTGGGTTACGTGCAGGAACAACTGTAGAAATTGCATGCTTGTAAACCATTT
>ERZ650302.2037-NODE-2037-length-11048-cov-12.217320_pt1 | contig 11048 bp, 10 predicted proteins | sample MGYA00376238_ERZ650302 | MGnify/ENA primary metagenome ERZ650302 (study PRJEB26733, sample SAMN07839298) | wastewater metagenome | biome: urban; feature: wastewater treatment plant; material: waste water | place: USA: North Carolina | collected 2016-04-28 ... | reverse complement strand
CACAATCCACAACTTGTACAAGGGAACATTATTGTTCAAAAGAATTTAATATCTCAAGCAATCTTTTTTTGTCTTGAATATTTTTTTGTTTATCTTTATTTAATTTTTCAGATATTTGAATATATTTTTCTATCAAACCATTAAATAAATTTAATACTCCATTTACAACATCTTGTTCCATTTGATTTTTAAATTTAAATCCTAAATCATCAGCTTGATTTTTAGCTGCCATATGATAATTTCTCTTTTCTTCTAATTCAGCTCTTGCATTAGTACTAGCTTCACTAGAAGAAGAAAATATAGAAAAAACTGCTAAAACTAAAGGAACAAATGGTTTTACCAAAGTTACAAGAGGGTGAAAATCTGGGATATATTTTACCAACTGTCCTACTGCCATTGCATTAATTGAAGAATTATTACTTTCATAATCACTATTTGATATTGTTTGAGTTAAACTTTTTAGTTCTTCTACTTCCAACTTATTTAGTTCAACTTTAAAAAATTCTTCTTCTGTATCTTTCACTTTTTGCTTAATATCATCGTATGCTTGTTTTAATAGATTATCAATTCTCTCTTTTAAATCTAAAGTCAAACTATTTATAGCAACTTCGATAGCTTTTTTATCTCTTTGTAAAAATAATTGAATAAGCTGTTGTGTAATTATAACTGTTGCAGTTGCAATTATTTCTTTTACCTCTACTAAAATTTTTTGTTTTAATTTTTCTAACAAGATATTTTTATAAATATCATCTATAATGTAGCTTTTTAAATCTGTTAATAAATTATCGACATTACAAAAATCATCTAAAATAACTCTATAATCAAGAGATCTTTTTATTTCTGCACTAATTTTTTCATTTATTTTGTTTAAACTTAATTTAGCATTGGTGTCAACTGTACCGAAATCATCATCCATATAATCAACTATAACATTCTTTTTTTCTTTAACTAAATGCTGAAATATTAAACTTAATGTAATATTATCTGTATATTTTTCAGCTGATTTAATGAAAAGTTTTTTATTGAGTTCAATTAATTTATCTGTTTCTAATGCTTCTATAGACTTAAGTAAGTCAGTATAATCAATAAGATAATCTTCTATATTTATGCTATATTCATCTTTAAAATATTGTTTTGTATCTTTATTAAATTTTGATTTTTCTAATAAAAAGAATATTTTTAATGTATAATCTTTATATTCGGTAGTTTTTATTTTTTTTAATGTATTATCTACTTTTTCTTTTGTTCTTGTAGTAGTAATTTGATAAGCTAATTCTTCGTCTTTGTCTATTAAGTCAACGGCTGATGCATTGCCAGTTTTAGTTTCAAGATTTGCATTAACAAAAAAATTAGTGTTATAGACAAAATTAAAAATATCTCTAAACCAGTTTTCTCCATGAATATTTAACGATTGGTCGTTAATTAATTGATGTTGCTCAATATCGTAACGGGTAATTGCTAGAGTACGACTTATATTATCAAAAGCAATTTTTCTCTCTTCAATCATTAAATTCAATCCTTCACTATAAATCTATTGATTTTAACATAAATTTACTGACGTTTACCTAACTATTTATTGAATATACATTATATATAAAACAGCCTAAAAACCCACAAATAACGTCCACAAAAAGTGTCTGGGTAATAAAGAGAAAAATTTTATATACAATCAGCATGAGAAAGGAAAGTCTGTTGAATGGTTATCTAAGTTTTTTCATGTAGCTCGTAATACAATCTATAGAGCAATTAAAGATGTAGCTAAGAAGAAGTAGTCAATTTGACTACTTCATTTAATCACTAGTTAAAAATATCAAGTTTTATGATTTATCGTATATTTAGTACCTTTTCCTGTTGTACCTTCAACTTTTTTGATGCAAGCTTTTTCAAGTAAGTCTGCTAAGTCTCTTGATGCATTGGTTTCTGCTGTATTAGCAATTTTTACATATTTCTTCTTTGTTAAATCACCTTTAAAATTTTCATTACCTATATCTAGAAGTTTATTTAATACTTTAATTTGTCTTGCATTTAATTCATCACCCCTATGAGCATCCCAGAACTTTGTTTTATCAACAATGTATGATAGTTGTTTTTGGGCATCTAATAAAGCGTCATGTAAAGTTTTAAAAAACCATTCCATCCAATATGTAATATCTAAAGGCTCGTCTTTTTGAAATCTACCTGTTGTTTTGTCTAGTGCATTATAGTATCCTTTTCTATCTTCATAGATACTCTTTGACATAGTATAAATTTTTGAAAAAGAAGATTTTTCTAGTTTGGATAAAACTCTATCTGTTAAAGCTCTAGTTATACGACCATTTCCATCATCAAAAGGGTGAATAATTACAAACCAAAGATGTGTAATTGCTGCTTTTTCTAAAGAACTAGGTGTTTCATTAAACCATTGGATAAAACTATTCATTTCTTGCTCTAATGTATCAAAAGGTGGTGCTTCATAATGAATCTTTTCATTTCCATAATCACCTGACACAACTTGCATAGAGCCATCGCCTCTGAATTGAGCTACTTTTATTTTAGAAAATCCACTGTAACCCTTTTCAAACATTGCATGATGCCAACCAAATATTTTTTCTAAATTTAAAGCTTCGTTATAATGTGTATTAGCATCAATTAATATTTCGACATAGTTGTCTTCTTTCCTAATAGCATTATAGTATTCATGAGATTCAAGTCCAAGTTTTTGTTTAATAGAAGATCGTACACTTTGTCTATTTAATATTTCTCCTTCAATTTGACAACTAGCTATTATCTCATTTTCAAGGGTACTAGCTAAAGAGTATTTTGTACTTTCTTGGTCCATTAAAAGCATAAAAGCTTTTAGTTTACCTTGCTCATATGCAATATCTCTTAATATTAGTGATAATCTATCTTTATCATATTTAAAATTAGGATACTCTTCGTATTCCCAAATCCATTTTTGTTTTTTCATAGAATCATTTTAACTAAATTGGTATGAAAAAGCAAGTTTTACATGCCAAATAACGGTATGAAAAACTATATTTATCGTATCATTAACTCTACGAAATTAAAAAATCCATTATATTGTGGACATGCTCCAAATCTCAACTCTATTTTGAACAAGCTTTCTGTTAGCAAAAACTGCTCCAAAAGTAAGAGGTTGTGGAACGTTTGAAATGAGCCGAGAAACTGCTCGGAGCGTTATTTATTATTATTTACAAAAGTGGTGATTCCTCTCAGGGGTGTTAATTCTAAATTCACTTTTAATTTATCACTTAGAACTTATTCTCTTTTATTCTTTCATCTATCTCTACTTGTTCATATTTGCATCATAAAGTGATCTGGATTCATCAGTAAAATAAAGTAATCCAAAATCATTTGTGATAATTTCTCTCTTGCTTCTATTCAAATTAATAATAGGGATTATTTCATCCCAAGTTTCTATTAATATTTTCATATATGTAATTAATTCAGGACGCTGATACATTCCTTGTGTTAAATTATTAAGAGAATCAGTATCTAATGGTAATTGATTTTTTTTCATCCAAAAAATACCTACTGATGATGCAGCAGACTGACAAGTATATACCAAATCTTTTCTTGAAAGTTTTACTTTTAACACCTCTTCCAATTGAGGTATACTAAAAAATTCCCATATTTGAGGAAGCATTATTTCTAGTCTAACTAAAGGGTTTGGATGAGTTCCTTGAGGAATATTTGATTCCATTAGTATTTTTTTATTATAAAATGCATAGATAGCAAGTGACACTCCGCTTGTAAAAAGAAATATTGCAGGTAACAACATATCTTTCCCTTTAAAGTGTTTTATTAATTCTAAATTACATATGTTGATAGCTTCAAAATCTGCTGCTATCTCTGTAATATGTGATACTGCTGCTGCTTTTCCTTCTAATGTTTTTTCATTATTAATACTGCACTCACTAATAAGAGTTACTCCTAACTTATTGAACATACTTCTAATGTATCCATGTTCTTGCTTCAGATGTCCTAATTCATGAAAAAATACCCATGTAATTGATGCTAAAAAAATATTCCTATGGTATGATTCTTTCGAAAAATAATTAGTTAATAAATCTTTTGGTTGCATGTCTTTTCCGCAAAGATTTTCAAATACTTCACTGTCTACATTATTTTCAATATAGTAGCAATAAGTCTCTATATCTCTATATATTGCGCGAAGCAATTCGTAATTAATTATAATTTTATGATTTGGAGAACTTTCAGGATTGGAATTTGAGTCAGCATAAGCGTTAATACTTTGTTCCACTCCCCATTCTATTGTAAGCGTCCCGCCTACTTTGTCATAGTAAGCAACACGTAAATCTTCTGCTATTGATGTTATTACTTCTATGGAAAGTTCATTAATCTCTATATCTGTCATTTTTTACCTACTTCTCAAATTAAATTATGTCTTCTTTTGGGAATCATTCCGTGGCATTGAAAAACAAAATGATAGAAATGTTCTTAATCTATCTATGTTCTATGAACTGTAGCCAGATAAGATGAATCAGTCAACTGATTCTTTTTCACTTACACAAAACCGAAAAGAGTCTTGACTACTTCAATATTTTTTCTTAATCTCTTACTCAAAACACTTCAAAATTAAACTCTTTTCGGAACAAACTTTCCATTAGTAAAAACTGCTCAAAAATTAAGAGGTTGAGAATGACTAAAGTAAGCCTTGTTAAGTTTCTCTGATTAGTTAGGTATTTAATTAAATTCTTGCCCAAATAGCCAATTTTTAGGATTCTTATCATAAAGTTCTAAAATTATACTTTTACTTATTTGTTCTTTATCTCTATCGGCTAATATTTTTTGTTCCAACACTTCTTTTAAAGAACTTTCACCAATATTAATAAAATATTGAAGATCATTATCTTGAATTAACTCTAAAATAACTTTAAAAATAGTTGCTTTTTGTCTAGGATCCATTTCTGAAAAGATATAACCATCATGAGCCATAAAATTTAATATCTCTTTATTAAGTTTATATAATAAAACATCATAACAAAAAATCTCTATTTCTCCAATTGCTTGAGAAGAACCTCTTGGAATCTCAACAGCTATATCATACAAGTACTTTGCAGTTTTAGTCTCTTTTAATTCTAATGAACCTCCATGGTTATCATAAAATCTTTTAACTATTTCTCGGAATTTATCTTCAATACTTCCTAAAAACTCTTTTTCTTTTGCTAGATATAAAATACTTTTTTCTTTAATTTTTGCACTTTCTACATTCAAAGCACTCTTATCTCTTTTGAAATCATTTAAAGTTTCTTCATATTTTGTTAATTTTTGTATTTCTGAATTCAAAAGCTTAATTCTTTCTTCAATTGAGTTATACTCTTCTAATGCACCGCTATTGTTTAATATTTCTAAAGAAGCATCTCTTTTATTAGAAATCCTTTCTACTTCAATATTTAAATCATTCAATTCTATTGTTAATTCTTTTATTTCAATTTCAATTCTTTTTTTTCTATTTGATATAAGCGTATTATGAAACTTTTGAGCATCTTCAAGTCTTTTTGTTATTTTACTATCAAAGAAAAAAGATGCTTCTTTATAAAGGTTTTCTATTTCATTTACATCAATATTTATATTTTCCGATACTAATAAATTTTGTTCTTTTTTTTGTAATAAATTTCTAATTTTTTGGATTTTATCTCTTAACTCGTTTAATTCTTTAGTTAATTCGTCAGATTCAATTTTTAAATGATCATAATTTTTAGCAATAATAAAATTACTTTTGTCTTTTTTCAAAGATTCAAATTCATCCTTTAAATCTTTTAAATTTGTTGTATCAAGAGCTTCTTGATATTCTTCAATTACCGATTTTGCTTTGTCAAGTTTAGCAATTTTATCTTCTACTATAAATTTTTCTTTAACTAAATCCATTTCAATATTTAATAATTTTAGATTTACAAATCTTTGATAATAATCATTTAACGGTTGTCCTTGTTGTCTTAAAGGATCACTATAATAGTCACCACCAAATCTTCTTGCGAAACAATTAAATACTTGTTTAAACTTTAAATCATGTTCTTTTTCAAGAAAAATTTCTGATAATTTATCACGATAATCATTTTGAGTAATTTTTGCATCATTAATATAATACTCTGTTTTAGAAAAATCTTTTTTAATCTCGTATGCTTTGTTATTATGAGTAAAAGTTAAATAAAAAGTTCCATATGTTTTTAAAAACTTTTTTAATTTTGCTTCTTTTGGTTTTTTAGAATCTAATTTTGATCCAAACATTAAATGCAATAAAGTTAGTGTTGAACTTTTTCCAATACCATTAATAGTATCTTTATCTTTTTCACTCAACTGTAACCCTGCAACAATATTTAGATTAGGATTAAAATTTAAAGTTTTAAAATTTGTATTATCAGATGTTAATTGTAATAATTTCATTTTTTAACTCGATTTTATTTATTAGATACAAGAAATTTAGGCTAAGCACTAACTTGTCTAAAGAAATTTCTTTATAATATGTTTTATTGACTTCTTCAATTAACTCATCTATCCTCATATCATTTGATTCAAGTGCTTTAAGTACAAATGCAGATATCGAAAATATTGAATCAACAGGTTTAATTATTTTTGTTGGCATTAACATATTTCATCAACTCCTACATCGCATAATTCAAAGAAGTATGCAATAATAATCCAAGCGATATTCATTGAATTAAAATCGACTATTTCAATACTATTTTCAATTTCCTTGTGTAATCTCGAAATAAGTATATTAAAATCAATTTTATGAAACGTAGCTATATCTTGTAATTCGGATGTCTTTTTATCTAACAATTCTTTTTCTGATACTTTTAGTTTTAATTTTTCCAATAAAATATTTTTATAAATATCATTTATTATATAGCTTTTTAAATCCGTCAATAAATTATCAACGTTACAAAAATCATCTAAAAGGACTCTATAATCAAGTGATTTTTTTATTTCTGCACTAATTTTTTCATTAATTTCATTTAAACTTAATTTGGAGTTTGTATCAACTGTTCCAAAATCATTATCCATATAATCTATTACAACATTTTTTTTCTCTTTAAGTAAATGTTTAAATATTAAGTCCAATACAATGTTGTCTGTGTATTTCTCAGCAGATTTTATAAAAAGTTTTTTATTGAGTTCTATTATTTTATCTGTTTCTAACGCTTCAATATCTTTTAATAAATCAGTATAATCAACAAGGTAATCTTGAATATTTATATTATATTCATTTTTAAAATATTGTTTTGTATCTTTTTTGAATTTTGATTTTTCTAATAAAAAAAATATTTTTAATGTATAATATTTATATTCGGTGGTTTTTATTTTCTTTAATGTGTCATCTACTTTTTCTTTTGTTCTTGTTGTCGTAATTTGATAAGCTAATTCTTTATCTTTGTCTATTAAATCAACAGCTGAAGCATTTCCAGTTTTAGTCTCAATATTTGCATTAACAAAAAAATTATTACTATAAACAAAATTAAAAATATCTCTAAACCAATTTTCTCCGTGAATATTTAATGATTGGTCGTTAACTAATTGGTGTTGTTCAATATCGTAACGAGTAATTGCAAGAGTACGACTTATATTATCAAAAGCAATTTTTCTTTCTTCAATCATTAAATTTAATCCTCCACTATAATCCTATTTATTTTAACATAAATTTGCTGACACTTATCTAACGTTTAAAATGAGCTAATAAATTGCCCACAGAGTAATTTATTGGTTCCTCTGACTTGTTATGTTACGACTTCATACTTTCAATCCAATCTTTAATTTTGGAATGTTCTACTGAATCGAGACGATATAACTTTGCTTGACAGTAATCTTTAGCACCACTAGTTAATCGACTTGTAGTTGCAATAATGCCTTTTGTAGCACCTGTATCATTTATAGTTGCCCAAAAAGCTCTTACTGCTTCAACTTCGACAGGATTTCTATCTGAGTATTTTTTGCATTGAATTAAAATCATTTCAGGACCAGATATAGGATTTTCTTTTTTCGCTATGACATCAATACCTCCATCACCTCGTCCACTTGTGACTTCAACAACATATCCATTACGTTGAAAAAACTCGCCTGTCAAATATTCAAATTGTCTCCAGTGAATCTTTCCAATATCTTCGATTTGCCGGTTCAAGTAATCAATATATCGTTGGTCAAAATAACAATTTGAAGAAGAGCCATCAGGAATGATTTCTTCTTCAAAAAGAGTATTCAAAGGAATTATCCCATTCCAATTGACAGAGTCAGGCATTTCATTGTGCATAATATATCGATCTTTAAAATCTCGTATTAAAATTTCTAAATGTGGAAGTTGTAGAAACTTTTCAGGAAATGTTTTATTCTGTAAAGTGTTTTCTAGTAAGTGAATTTTTAAATCATTTACTGTTTTGTATACTTCCATTACATTTGTTGGATCAAGACAGAGTTGTTGGTAATTATTTTTTACATAGCTAATGACTACATCTGTTAAGTCTTCTTTATTTTGTATCGCTCCAACTTTATACATTAGATGTATGAATGCATCTTCGAATTCACCAACTTCAATGCGAATAATCTCTTTTTTATCACCTTGCCACCATCCTGGAAGAATTTCAGAGAGAAAATCAAAAGCTTTAGATTCACTAATCATCAATCCAGACTTAATGCTAATCAAATCAATAAGATTTTCAACTAGTGCTTGTCTAAGTGAGCGAATATGCATATATTATTTTCCTTTTACATAACTATTTATTGAACAAACATTATATACAAGATAGCCTAAGAATAAATAACATATATAAAAATATTAGGAATTATAGTAGATAAAAATTGATACAAATATGAGTTTATAAAACGAGTTCAACAAACTGTAATATAAGGTACTTTATACCCTCTATGCACATTTGGTGTTGTTACAAAAGAAACTATATTTGTATCTTCTAATTTAAATTTGTAGCCCATATTCTTAACTGGTACTAGAATATCTGAAGGTAATTTACACTCTCCAGGCTTCCTATCTCTTTCACTGTAAATTTTCAATTCATTATCTTCAAATAACTCAATTTTTTTATTGTTCATTTCAAATACCTATTTTTAAATTCTGATTTAGATATAACGTTTGAGTTGAGAAATAGTTGCGCCCACAGGGGTCAACTATTTTTCTTCAATGATTTGTTAAACACTTACCTGTTGATATATTGTAAATCATGCTTGATGACCATATTTAGAAAATTTTACATCTACATAACTTTGTCCTTCTACTTCTTTAAAAATAACACCAATATCTTTATAATAATCTATTAAACAAATTTTTAAATTTTCAAGTTCTTTTATTCCATTCCATTTATTAGGGTAGTTTTGAATTAAATTATTAAAGATTTTTTCCATAGTATATAAAGTCTCTTCCATTATAGTATTTTTGATACTACAATTCATTTCATCTAAGTATTTATCCAAAGTATAATTCATTCCTATAATATTACCTAGAAGATATGATGCTTGGTTAAATAAATAATAAGCATGTGTTCTGAAAGAATCTAAAAATTCACCTAAAGATATATATCTATTTTGGTAAGACCATTTTTTATCAAAAATATTTTTGTCAAAATTATTTAATGCATCAAAAAAAGTATCATTAGCGTGATTTCTATTTAATGGTGTTAATAAACTAGAAGCTTTATAGTTTGCATAAAATTCATTCCAAGAATTTTTTACTAGAGGGTAAAAAGCTCTATCTTCATAATTAGAATATTCTTCAGTAAAAAAATCTTTGATATGTATATTTTTTTTATTTCTATCATCAATATGAGCTAGTTCATGTGCTAAGATATTTAATATGGATTTATTTGTATCTTTATCTGAGTACATAGATAAAAAAGTTTCACTTAAAATTACAATGTCTTTTCCATTAAAATCAATTGATTTTCCAATTCCTACCCCAAGACTATTATTTGTATAAGTTAAAAAACTTTCATCAATTCCTTCCTCTTTTAATAACTCTAATTCATTTTTATAATCTTCTGTTAATATAACTCTATCTAAGGTATTTATTTCGAGTTCTAATACATTTTTAATTTTTACAATTAGTTCTTTGAAATCTTGCTCAAAAATATTTTTTGATTCTTCATCAATATTTTCAACTTTTAAAATTACTTTAAAATCATTGCACATAAATGCTCCCCCCTTTTTATTTAGAGTCTAACTCTTTATTAGACTTTTTGCATGGATGTATTTCGCATTGAAGAGCTAAAAATTGTTTTTTATATAATTCTAAAATATTTGTTTCATATTTTGTTATTGGGCTATAGTTTTCACCTTTTTTACCGACTGGATAACGTAATTGTAACTCTATAGACATTGAATAATCTTTTTCATGTTGTGCTATCTCATCTTCAGTAAAGCCAATATATTCTATTTCTCCAGTGAATGGGACTTTTATATCGAACTTTTCTTCAGGATACAATCCTTTGTACTTGTTGTAAAGTTTAGAGATTTTATGTTCATTTTTAGGCAGTTCTTTTGTGGATGCACAAATAGCAAATTTTAAAAACAGTTCTGTAGTATGGTGAAGTAAATGAGCTGTAACATTTGAATATTCTGATGTATTATACATAACCGAATTTTTTGCCTTACTAGATAAAATTGCTACTTCTAAATATGCTAATGACTTATTAAATAAACTTGTAATCGTATATTCCATGTGCTTCACCCTTTAATTGTCTAACTATTTATTCAACGAACATTATATACAAAACAGCTAGATATATCCAAATTAAATAACATGAAAAATGTTAGTTTAAATGATTTTTTTATTGCAAAATGAGATTTTTTTATCATTTTCTTTGAAAAACTTCTAAAATTCAATATATATATTTAAAAATATAATAGCCGTTATTTCATCATTTTGTCATTTAATTTTTAGGAGTGTATACCGAACAATAAATATTATTTTAATGTTACGCCAAATACTGTACTTTCCGAAAAATAGATATTACTTTACAATCATTCTAATATATGAGATAAATAGTAAGTTCAATACAAAGGATTTATTATGAATGTAGGTT
>ERZ650302.2033-NODE-2033-length-11052-cov-9.190052_pt1 | contig 11052 bp, 6 predicted proteins | sample MGYA00376238_ERZ650302 | MGnify/ENA primary metagenome ERZ650302 (study PRJEB26733, sample SAMN07839298) | wastewater metagenome | biome: urban; feature: wastewater treatment plant; material: waste water | place: USA: North Carolina | collected 2016-04-28 ... | reverse complement strand
AATTCGATTAAACCGAATTTTTTACTTTTTCAATTAAACCACGGATAAAACGGATTAGAACAGATTTTTTGAGCAGTACTAAAATGACTTAAATAGAGTTGTTTTTTTTTAAAACCACATAGAAACATAGAATTTTAAAGTGTCATAAAAGAAAAATTAGACGTTTTACTTTTCACATAGTCTACTATGTGTGAAATAGTGCTATCTCTATTTCATTCCTTTTCAAATTTGCTTTTATCTATGATTCTAGCCTGCACTGAGGTATCGAAGTGTGGTTATTTTTTTTAAATTTTACAAGCAGTTGGTATAAAAATATTGAATTCGATTAAACCGAATTTTTTACTTTTTCAATTAAACCACGGATAAAACGGATAAAACGGATTAGAACAGATTTCCTATTTCAAAAAACATCCTTAAAACAGCTGTAATTGGTGCTAATTCGTGTACTACAAATTTCCCTTTTCAAAAGTAAATCCTTGGTATTTTAACGAATACGGCTGAAAACTGAGCTTTTTTACCTACTTTTGCACCCCAAATCGACTAAATCTAAAAAGTATGAATAAATTTTCGCTCTTTTTACTTCTTTTAAGTACTGCATTTGGAACGGCTCAAAACGCTGAAACTTATTTTGAAAACATCCGAAATAACGAAGCCCAACTCACGGCTTTCTTTTCTCAAATGCCAAAAGGAGGCGATTTGCACCACCACTATTCTGGCTCTGTTTATGCTGAACCGCTGATAGCCTACGCCATCAAAAATAATTTTTACCTCAATTTAGAGACTTTAGAAGTACAACCCCAACGAGGCACCGATGGAATTTGGGAATCCTTTGAAATGATTCAGAAAAATGGAGCATTACCCTTATACCAACAAAAAATCATCGAAAAATGGTCTATCAAAGACTTTAACGGCATAAGTTATCCTTCTGATAAACAGTTTTTTGAATCCTTCGGAAAATTTGAAGCTACTATCAAAGGTACTTTTGAACAAGGACTTTTGGAGCTGAAAAATCGCGCCATCAAAGAACAAGTCAGTTATATCGAAACGCAATTATCAACGATTCCGTGTGATATGAATACCGAGGATTTGACTCCTTATAACGAAGAACTCCGAAGCTTGGTCGCCAAAAAAGACGAAAAAGCGGTTTTCAAAGCACTGGACCAATTGTTTGCTACTTTCAACAAAAGAGAGGCCGCAAAATATGCTGCTAATTTCAACACAAACTTTGTAGCCAAAATGCATAACGACCTCAAGATTGATGATGCTCAATTCACGATGCGCTATCAAAATTTTGTGTTGCGCTTTATGGAGCCGATAGACTTGTTTAAGAATTTGGTAATTGCTTTTATTTCTGCTGATAACAGTCCACTAATCGATGGCGTGAATATCGTTTCGCCTGAAGATGGCGCTACAGCAATGAAAGATTATGAATTGCATATGTTTATGTATAAATACTGTCACGCAAAATTTCCAAAAGTAAAATACAGTATGCACGCGGGCGAATTAACCCTAGGATTGGTGCAGCCTGAAGAGTTAACTTGGCACATCAACTCCGCTGTCTACACTGCGGGTGCGAACAGAATTGGTCACGGGGTAGATTTGGCCTACGAAAAAAACAACTACGAGCTCTTGCGCTATATGGCGAAAAACAAAATCGCTATCGAAATCAATTTGACTAGTAACGAGTTTATTCTGAAAGTTAAAGAGAACCGCCATCCGTTTAGTTTGTATAAAGAATTTGGTGTACCCATCGTAATTAGTACAGACGATGCTGGTATTTTAAGAACCAATCTTACTGAACAATATGTGCTTTTGGCCAAAAGATACCCACAAGTAAGCTATAAAGACATCAAGGAATATGTGTACAACAGTATCCGTTTTAGCTTTATCGAAGAGTCTAAAGTAAAAGAACAAGTACTAGACGATTTGGATTACCGATTTAAAAAATTCGAAGCACAATTTAAGTAACAATAAACTCACGTCAATTGAGGAGTTACAATGAAATCGCAACTGTGCTTTTTCAAAAATCCATAAAGAAAACACAATAAAAGAAAGAATTTATTTAATTTTAGAGACTATTACTTTCTAAAATCAAATAAATTTATGGAAAACCAAAAAACAATCTTTCACTTAGGTGCACTGCTCTTAAGCTTTTGTTTACTTCCCTCGCTTTCAATAGAAGCACAAAATACCGCCAAGAAAAAAGACAAAACAGCCTTATCTTCTAGCAACACTGCTTACTTCAATGGATTAAAATGGCGCAATATTGGTCCGTTTAGAGCAGGTCGCTCTTTGGCGGTAGCAGGTCACGCAGACCAACCTTTAACGTATTACTTTGGAGCTACTGGTGGTGGTGTTTGGAAAACCACCGATGGCGGCAACGAATGGTTACCTGTTTCGGATAGCACCTTTACTTCTTCCTCGGTGGGAGCAATTACAGTCGCACCTTCAGACCCAAATGTGGTGTATGTTGGGATGGGAGAAGCTGATATGCGTTCTAATATCTCCTTTGGCGACGGGATGTACAAATCTGTAAATGCTGGTAAAAACTGGAGTAAAATCGGTCTCGACAAAGCCGATGCTATTGGGAACATCGAAGTGCATCCTAGCAATCCCGATATTGTTTTTGTAGCCGCAATGGGTAGTCCCTTCCATTCCAATCCAGAGCGCGGCATTTACCGCAGTACCGATGGTGGAAAAAATTGGAAATTGGTATTGTCTAAAAATGATAAAACCGGCGGAATGGTGGTCCGTATCGACGTGAACAATCCAAGAGTAATTTATGCGACACTCTGGGAAGCCTACAGAAATGGACATTCTATGTCTTCTGGAGGAACAGAATCTGGTCTTTTCAAATCTACCGATGGTGGCGACACTTGGACCAACTTAAGTACCAAACCTGGAATGCCAGTAGGGCTTTTGGGTAAAATTGGAATTGCCGTTTCGCCTGTAAACTCGAACCGTTTGTATGCCTTGGTAGAAAACGACAAAGGTGGACTGTACCGTTCTGATGATGCAGGAGAACATTGGTCACTTATCAACGAAGACAAAAACTTATGGCAACGTCCTTGGTACTATATGAATTTACAAGCCGACCCAAAAAATGAAGACGGTTTGATTGTGCTGAATGTAGACGCTTGGAAATCTTCCGATGGTGGTAAAAACTTCAAAAAAATCCCTGTTCAACATGGCGATACGCACGATGTGTGGATTAATCCGAAAAACCCAGAAAACTTTATTATTGGAGATGATGGAGGGGCAGAAATCACCTTTAACGGTGGTGCCAATTTTTCGGATATTGACATTCCAACGAGTCAATTTTACCACGTATCCTTAGACAATGATTTTCCGTATAACATTTACGGTGCACAACAAGACAATTCCTCTATTAGAATTCCTTCAAGAACCACTGGTTCTAGCATTGACAGAGAAGATTGGTTTCCTGTTGCGGGTGGTGAAGCTGGATACATTCAAGCCGACCCAACCAATTCTGACCTTACTTATGGAGGAGAATATGATGGTTCATTAAGCAAATACAATTCGAGAACCAAGCAAGGACAAGACATTTCTCCTTATCCTGAATCCAACATTGGTTCTCCAGCAAAAGCCAAAAAACACCGTTTTCAATGGACTTACCCTATCGTTTTTTCTCCACATAATCCCAAAAGAATGTATGTGACCTCGCAATATGTATTGGTTACAGAAGACGGAGGCCATTCCTTTACTGCCATAAGCCCAGACTTAACCCGAAATGACCCAAAAACCACTGGAGACACTGGAGGTCCAATTACCAAAGACCAAACGGGAGCCGAAGTCTATGCTACTATTTTTACTTTTTCAGAAGCGCCAACTGAGCAAGGGGTGCTTTGGACAGGCTCTGACGATGGTTATATTCATGTTTCTAAGAACAATGGAGCAAGCTGGGACAAAGTCAACATTCCGACTTCAATGTTACCCGAGTTTTCTTTGATAAGCATAATTCACACTTCGGAACATACCAAAGGAAAAGCTTATGTGGCTGCCAACAAATACATGTATGGCGACCGTGCTCCTTACCTTTTCAAAACCACTGATTACGGAAAAACTTGGAAGAAAATCACCGCTGGAATTCCTGCTGATGAATACTGCAGAGTATTGCGCGAAGACCCTAACAAACCTGGCCTTTTGTATGCTGGAACCGAAAGAGGGATTTATGTTTCCTTCAACGATGGGGATTCTTGGGAAAAAATGAACTTGAATTTACCGCTTACGCCTATTCGTGATTTGCAAATTCATAAACGCGATAAAGATTTGGTAGTGGCCACACACGGACGTGCTTTCTGGATTTTGGATGACATTACGCCTTTACACGAAATAATGGATAAAAAGGTAACAGGCGAAAAACACCTTTTCCAACCAAGAACTACCTACAGAACACAAGGTCGTCAAAGCAATACCCAGTCATCTGGAACCAATGCTCCAAATGGGGTAATCGTACGTTTCTATCAAAAAACGAAAGCAACCAAAGAACTAGAACTCGAATTCTTGAACGACAAAAACGAAAGCATCATTAAGTATTCTTCGGTTAAAAACACCAAAGGCGAACCCCAAAAAGTAGCCAAAGAATTCCACCAAGACACTGAGAAAGAAAAAGCAGGTTATGTACCTAACAAAGCCGGAATGAACGTATTTGTTTGGAATATGCGCTATCCCAATGCCACCGAAGTGGAAGGTACTAATGTAATGTGGGCTGGTTCTGGAGTGGGTGCCAAAGTACTTCCGGGCATGTACAAAGTTCGTTTTATCGAAGACAAAAAAATCATCGGGGAGCAAACTTTTGACATCAAAAAAGACCCAAGAGCAGAAGGAACCGATGCCGACTTGAAAGAGCAATTCGAATTCCACCAAAAAGTAAACAAAAAAGTAAACGAAGCACATTTGTCCATCAATAAAATCCGCAAGATTAAAGGACAAATCAATAGTTATGTTGGTGCAGTGAAAGATTCGGTTATGGTTAAAGAAATGAAAAAAATGACCGAGCCTACCCTCAAATCTTTAGAAGAGCTAGAAGCTACTTTGATGCAGCCCAAAGCCAAAGCCCCACAAGACGTTCTCGCCTACCCTATTATGCTGAACGATAAAATGGCGGGATTGGGTTCGAATGTTTCCTCAGGAGACACCAAACCAACCAAAGGCGCTTATGAAGTATACGATGATTTGGCTAAAAAAATTGATATAGCCGTAGCGAAAGTCAATGAAATCGCAACGGTCAAAGTACCCGAATTCAATGCCTTTATCCAACAAAAGCAGATTCCTGCCATAGTGATTGAGGATAAAAAATAAAGCACCCTTTACAATGCAAGCCGTTTCTGAAAAGAAGCGGCTTTTTTTATTCCCAAAACAAGCCCTTTCTTATTTATTTTTTTACAAAAAACCGCCAAGCAAAATTATTTTTTACCACATAGAAGCATAGAATTTGTAGCTTTTAAATAGAAAAAAATAGACGTTTTACTATTCACATAGATGAGCTATGTGAAAAATAGTGCTATTTCTATTTATTCTATGTTGATTTACTTTAATACTCTTTGGGTGAAATTATTTTTTACCACATAGAAGCATTGAATTTGTAGTTTTTAATTAGAAAGAAATAGACGTTTTACTCTTCATATAGATAAGCTATGTGAAAAATAGTGCTATTTCTATTTATTCTTTACTAGTTTGCTATTAATCTATGATTCTATGTGGTTAATTCTTCTTTTTTATTTGAATTCCAACCATCTGCTGGTGGTATTCATTTCAATACTTTACCTCTAACCTGCACTCTGCTATCAAATTGTCGCAAAAATAATAATTGCCATAAAAATTCATAAATACTACAAATTAAGTCGATTCCGTTTCAAATTATCATCGAATTCACGGCTACTTTCTCGCTTAAATTTTATAGTTTTATAAAGACAAAAAACAAAGCTTTTTTACTTCTCTAAAAATCTTCGTATGAAAATAGCCCTTTACAGTAATGAATTTCCTCCGCACATTTATGGTGGTGCGGGAGTACATATCGATTTTTTAAGCCAAGAACTGGCCAAACTCGCCCAAGTAGAAGTCCGTTGTTTTGGGGCACAATCCGAAACCACCCAAAATATGCACGTGCAAGGCATCACCTCCAGCTTGACCAAGATGGAAGACCCAAGCAATGCGCACATCAAAATGTTTCATAACCTGAGCAAAAATGTCGAGATGGCACAAGCCACGCCCGAGGCCGACATTGTACACTGCCACACTTGGTACACCCATTTGGCGGGCGTATTTACGCGAGAACTGCTACAAGTACCACTCATTTTGACCACCCACAGTCTCGAAACCCACCGCCCTTGGAAGGTCGAGCAACTCGGCAACGGTTATTTCCTATCTCGTTGGTTAGAGCAACACGCCTATGCCTCTGCCGATGGTGTCATTGCCGTAAGCGAACAAATGAAAACCGATGTCATCGAAGCCTATGGCGTAGCTCCCGAAAAAGTTACGGTGATTCACAACGGCATCGACCCCGATTTTTACCAACCCACTTTTGATGATGCGCTGTTGACCGAATTAGGCATCGACCCTAACATTCCGTTTGTGCTGTTTGTGGGTCGCATCACGCGTCAAAAAGGCATTTCGCAACTCATCGCTGCGGCACAACATTTCAATGCCAATTGCCAAATCGTATTGTGTGCAGGCGCCCCCGACACCCCCGAAATCGCCGCCGAAACAGAACAACTCATCGCCGAGCTAAAAGCCACCCGCGAAGGCGTCATCCTAATCTCCGAAATGCTCCCAAGAGAAAAAGTAAAAGTGCTCTACAGCCACGCCCGCGTGTTCGCCTGCCCCTCGCTCTACGAACCCTTTGGCATCATCAATCTCGAGGCGATGTCCTGCGAAACACCCGTAGTAGGAAGCGCCGTAGGAGGCATACCCGAAATCATCGTCGAAGGACAAACCGGATTTTTAGTACCCCTCGCCCCCGTTTCCCGAACCGATTTTAACCCCGCCAATCCTCAAGCCTTCCAACAAGATTTTGCCACCAAAGTCAATCTCTTGCTCGACAACGAAGCCTTGGCCAACCAAATGGGAAAAGCCGGTCGCCAACGCGTACTCCAACAATTCAGTTGGGCTTCTATCGCCAAAACCACCTTGGCCTATTACCAAGAAGTCATTGACCGTTTCGAAAAAGAAAAAGCATAATTGGGGCGTGACCCCAGTACCACAAAGGGGCGAATAGCAAACGTGTTATTCGCCCCTTTGCGTTCCTGCGGTCGGGCTATCCATACTACTTCGGTAGTTTATTCCTATCCCTCACGCAAATCACAGGAGTTAACAGCACCACCACAACAAACCGAAATCGATAAATAAATAATGAATATTTCAGAAAAACGGTGTCTTTTTTTGCAGGAAAAAGACTTTTGATTTTGTCATTCCGACAGAGGAGGAATCACACAAGCTGTAAACATTATGTGATTCTTCGTTCCTCAGAATGACAAAAAAAAACGCTTAACTTAACAACATTAACTCACGCAGGCAATCACAGGAATTAACAGCACAACCACCACAAACCGTAATCAATAAATTAGCAATGAAAATTTCAGAAAATATTTATCTTTTTTGCAGGAAAAAGGATATTTTTAGTAAACTATAAAGCGTTACTCAATAAGGAATTTGCCTTTAAATATGAGGAATTTTATCAGAATACTTGCGAGTTTGTATAAATTACCAAAAACTTTAAAACCATTGAGCAAGCTCGAAATCACATTTTAAGGAGAAGTATTTTTTGTATCTTAGCGGTTTTAGATAAAAGATGAATTAATATAATGAAAATAGAGGATATTGCTGTTGTAGATTTATTTTGTGGAATAGGTGGTCTTACCCATGGGTTTATTCGTGAGGGTTTAAATGTTGTTGCTGGAATTGATATTGATGAAACATGTAAATATGCTTTCGAAAAAAACAACAAATCAAAATTCATTTCAAAAAGTGTTACTGATTTATCATCAGCTGAGCTAAATAGATTATTTGGAGAAACTAAAGTAAAAATACTTGTTGGTTGTGCTCCTTGCCAGCCATTTTCCTCATATACATTCAAAGATCCAGAAAAAAAAGATAACGAGAAATGGAAGTTATTATATGAATTTCAAAGATTAATATTAGAAAGCAAACCTGATATAATTTCAATGGAAAATGTATCACAACTAATAAATTTCAAAAAAGCTCCAGTATTTGATGATTTTATAAAAACTCTAAATTCTGAGGGGTATTTTACACATTTTGAAATAGTTAATTGTCCAGAATACGGCATACCACAAAATAGAAAAAGATTAGTTTTATTAGCATCAAAACTAGGTGAGATTAATTTGACACCAAAAACTCATAGCAAGGATAACTTTATTACTGTAAAAGATGCTATTGGGAATCTTCCTCCAATTGAAGATGGTGAATATTATCAAGGTGATAAAATGCACTTTGCTAGAAAACTTTCTCCATTGAATAAAAAAAGAATTCAAAATACTCCCTATGGAGGTAGTTGGAAAGATTGGTCAGAAGAGTTGAGGTTAGAGTGCCATAAAAAAGAATCAGGAAAATCATACTCTAGTGTTTATGGCAGAATGAAATGGGAAGAACCATCTCCTACAATGACAACACATTGCGTAGGATATGGAAATGGTAGATTTGGTCACCCTGAACAAGATAGAGGTATTTCATTAAGAGAAGCATCAATTTTACAATCCTTCCCAAAAAATTATCATTTTTTTAAAAGAGACGAAGAGTTTTCATCTGTAATGATTGCAAGACAAATTGGAAATGCTGTTCCAGTAAGATTGGGCGAAGTTATAGCGAAAAGTATAAAAAAACATTTATCTATATAGATTATGATTAAAACACCTGAACAAATAGAATTAGCTGAAACTCAAATTAAAGAAATCCAAGTTGATTACAATTATAGAATTGGAGATTTCTCAATTGGTGAATTATTAAAAAAATTTGTAAAAAAAGGAGAGAAACCTAATTTCGAAGACGATTCAATATCTGGGTTATTTGTACCTACATATCAAAGAGACTTTGTTTGGCAAGAAGCTATGCAATCAAGATTTATTGAATCTGTTTTTATGGGAGTTCCTATACAACCTCTATTTGCATTTGAGTTAGATGAAGATGGCAACTTAGAATTACTAGATGGTGTACAGAGGTTATCTTCAATCAAATCATTTGTTGATGGAACTTTAATATTAAATGATTTAGAGGAACTTGATGCTTTAAATGGCTTTACTTTTAATGATTTAGGAAGTGCTAGAAAAAGGAAGTTCAACAATACTCAATTAAAAGTATATATAATAAATGAAAATACTGATGAAGGAATTCGTGCTGACATTTTTAGACGAGTAAATGAAGGAGGCAAGAGATTAGAACCAGCAGAAATTAGAAAAGGTAAATTTATAGGTAATAATTTCTATGATTTTATTCTAAAAATTTCAAATTCGGCTGAATTTAATAAATTATTTAGTTCAACAAAGGAAACCGACAAACTTAGAGGTGAAAAAGAAGAACTTGTCTCTAGATTTTTTGCATTGTCAAATAATTATCAAAATTTTGAACACTCTGTCAAGGGATTTATGGATGATTATATTGTCGAGGCAAACTTGACTTTTAATGCTTCTATGGCATCATTATTTGAAAAGGAATTATTTAATACTTTATCGTTTGTCGAATCAAACTTTCAAAATGGATTTAAAAAATCAACAACAGCTAAGTCAATTCCAAGGGTAAGATTTGAAGCGATTTCAGTCGGTACAAATTTAGCATTGAGAGCAAATTCAAAATTAAAAATTTCTGACATCAAATGGATTGAATCTCAAGAATTCAAGAAATGGACAACTTCAGATGCTGCAAATAGCAAAAATAAAGTTGTGGGTAGAATTGAATTTGTTAGAGATTGTTTACTTGAAGTTATTGACCAAAACAATTTAACATATGCTAATTAGAGAAGAATTTGATAACAGAGTTATTGAAATAGAATCTTTTTATGAGATACTAGGGATTATTGAGTTGGAAGGACCAAAAATTACCGCTTATGATTTAAATAATAGCATTGAAAAAATAGTTAATATAAATTCAGCTAAAGTGGATACATTAAGATCAACTGCTTACTTATTATTATATAATTTAATTGAGTCCACTATTTATAATACAATAACATCAATTTTTGATGAAATAAAAGATTCTGGATTAAAATATTTCGATGTAATTGATGATGTTCAAAAGTATTGGTTAAACAATATTTATAAGCATAATGATAACAAAAGAAAGGAGACAATCATTGAGACAATTATAACTATTTCAAATAAAATTTCGACAGAAATAATAGAACTAGCTTCTAACGAAATTAACTATGGAGGTTCATTAGACGCTCAGAAAATTTTTGCAACAGCAAAGTCAATGAAAATTGACATTTCAAATGTTCATGTAATTTATGACAAAACAAAACATGGTGAAAGTTTAGTTGAAGTTAAAAAGAAAAGAAATTGGTTAGCACATGGCGAAAAGTCATTTATTGAAGTAGGGAGTTCTTCTACATTTTCTCAATTAGATGATGCACGAAAATATATTTGTGATTTTTTATCTGAATTTATTACTTCTGTTGAAACATATATTACTAATAAACATTTCAAAACAATTAATACTCCCCTAACAACAGCAAGCTAAAAGATGGCGTTTTATATTTTAAAGTTTTCAGGAAAAAGCCGTATCGATTGAATACTAAGCTTTTATAAAGATTGATGAAATTTTCGTTGCAGATACCTATTATGATACTGTTTGGGTTGGTGCTTTTGACGGAAATACGTTTAATCCCTTGTTTAATGAATTTAGAGATGTAAAGTTATTTACTTGTTTTAATTGTTTGTAAACCAATGTGCTTTTGGTTAATCATTCTTGTGATTAGATTGTCAAATATGGTTTGCTTGTGTATTGACCTGTTTAATCGATAGCTATACTCGTCTAAATACTTTTCAATATTTTGTTCATGCATCCAAGAATATGTACTTC
>ERZ650302.2031-NODE-2031-length-11058-cov-9.279015_pt1 | contig 11058 bp, 8 predicted proteins | sample MGYA00376238_ERZ650302 | MGnify/ENA primary metagenome ERZ650302 (study PRJEB26733, sample SAMN07839298) | wastewater metagenome | biome: urban; feature: wastewater treatment plant; material: waste water | place: USA: North Carolina | collected 2016-04-28 ... | reverse complement strand
CTGCTGGTAACATCATCGTTCGTCAACGTGGTACAGAATTCCACGCTGGTGCAAATGTTGGTATGGGTCGTGACCATACTTTATTTGCTACTGCTGACGGCGTAGTAAAATTTGAAGTGAAAGGTCAGTTTGGCCGTCGCTATGTAACTGTTGAAGCTTAAGCTTTAATGGTTCAGAAAAACCCGCTTTTAGCGGGTTTTTTTATATTTACAATTTCTACATAAAGGCTGTAACTTCATACATAATGTAGACCTTTGCGACACGAATTACACAAAACCAATGCTTTTCTTCATTTTTTAAATGATCAAAAACAGTAAGATGTCGTCATAACAGTAAAAATCTGATAGAAGGTTCATTTTATGAATTTCGTAAAAAAAATCGCTTATGCAACAACTTTAAGTGTAGCTACACTTGCTCCTGTTGTGAGTAGTCAGGTATTTGCTGCACCCGTGGCTGCATCGACTCAGCAGGCGACGAATAGTTTGGTTCAACAACTCTCTGGCTTACAAAGATTCACAGCAGATTTTGAACAAAGTACCAAAGTAGCTGCGAGTAATAAAGCAGTTCAGAAAAAAGGTTTAACTGCACAACATATGAACCAGACTTTTAAAGGTTCAATGAAAGTTGAACGACCTGGAAAGTTTTATTGGGAAACCACAAGTCCTGCTAAACAAACGATTGTGACTACAGGTAAAGTCGTCTGGATTTATGATCCTGATCTTCAACAGGCAGTACGTCAAAGTTTGGATGATCAAATTGCCAATACCCCAGCGCTTTTACTGTCAGGGAACACCAATCAGATTATGCAATCTTATCGCGTAACGCAGCCTGATCGTAGTAAGCTTTATTATACTTTGTATCCAAAACAAGAGGATGGAGCATTTCAAAGTTTAACGATTAGTTTTGGTGCAAATAAGGCACCTAACTTGATGGTCTTACAAGATTCTTTAGGTCAAACAACGAATGTTCGCTTTACTAATGTAAAAGTTAATCCAACTATTCCTGCATCAGTATTTAATTTCACGCCACCGAAAGGTACGGATATTATTGATCAGTAATATTCTAAATACTCAAAGAGCTGCAATTACTGTGGCTCTTTGAGGTGAAATGTAGATACATTTCTTAATTTCATCTATAGGCAAGGCTTTGTATAGTGAAGAAAAACATCAGAGACTTGCATGACGATGAACTTTACACAATTATCAAAAATTATTCCGCTTCTTCCTATCCTGACAGTTATTGCATTAACAGGTTGCCAACCTAAAAAAGATACAACTAATGAAAAGGACAAAGTAGATATTCCACTCATTCAAGCGAAAGTTATTGCAGTCAAAATACCCAAACAAAAAGTCTGTTTAGAAGATGGTTGTACCAATTATGATTTACAAAATGTTGAAACCAATCAAAAATGGATTGATGAATATTTTCTCAATCGTATGAAAAAAGCTGAGCCGAATGCATTTTCGAACTTAGCTGATCAACAGGTAAAAGTCGCTGCTGGTGAACCATCACTCAGTGAAAGTAGTACCTATGTACGTTTTGTAGGGCAAAATTATAATTTGGCGACTTTCGCAATTCAGACTTATTCATATTCAGCTGGTGCTGCGCATGGTATGTCACATCAAGAATTTGTGAATTTTGATTTGTCGAATAAGAAACATATTACTGTTGCAGAGTTGTTGAAACCCGAAATGAATCAAAAACTTCGTGATGAGTTATATGCTGCTAATCAAAACTGGTTAGATGATCACCAAATTAAGAAAGATCAATTGCAAGTCAGTGATAATTTTTATTATGGAGTAAATGGTATTGTATTTGTTTATCCTCTATATGAGTTGGCTTCATATGCAGAAGGGATGAGCGAATTAACTTTACCGTATTATTCAGCCAAAAAATTTATCAAGTCTGAATATTTGCCAAGCTTACCTAAAGAGCCAAATTAGTTGTTAGTCAGCATCTAAACATTGTTTATAGATGTTGATAGTTTATTGCCAATCGCTGTATTTTTTTAGGTTAAAGCCTTACACTATAGCCAGTTTTTTCTCTATTCATGATTGATTATGATCGACCCAAAATTACTCAGAAATAATATTGAAGCAGTGAATGCTGCTTTAGCAAAACGTGGTATTCAGCTTAATGTACAAGAATGGGCTGACTTAGAAGTTCGCCGTAAAGATTTACAATCCAAAGCTGAAAATTTACAGGCTGAACGTAACGCTGGTGCAAAACAAGTTGGTCAAATCAAAAAGTCGGGCGGAGATGCATCTGAAATTATGGCACGTATGGCTGCCATTGGTGATGAAATCAAAGCTGCTGAAGTTGCGCTTGCTGAGTTGCAAACTGAACTAGAGCAAAAATCACTGGCGATTCCTAACTTACCTGATGAATCTGTTCCAGAAGGGAAAGATGAAAGCGATAATGTTGAGATCTTAAAGTGGGGCACACCACGCCAATTTGATTTTGAGATCAAAGATCATACCGATCTTGGTGAGTGGATGGGTGGGCTTGAGTTTGAAACAGCAACCAAATTAACAGGTTCACGTTTCAGCGTACTCAAAGGTCCTTTGGCACGTCTACAACGCGCTTTAACCCAATTTATGTTGGATACGCATACCCTTAAAAATGGTTATACCGAAGCTTATGTACCTTACTTGGTCAACGCGGATAGTTTACGTGGTACAGGTCAGCTACCTAAATTTGAAGAAGACTTATTCAAGTTGCAAGGTGAAAAAGAATATTACCTGATCCCGACCGCAGAAGTGCCAGTAACAAACTTTGTGCGTGATGAAATCTTAGATGCCGATCGTTTACCACTTAAATACGCAGCACATACACCATGTTTCCGTAGTGAAGCAGGTTCTTATGGTCGTGATACCCGTGGTTTGATTCGTCAACATCAGTTCGATAAGGTCGAAATGGTGCAAATTTCAAAACCAGAGCACTCAATGCAGGCGCTTGAAGAACTAACTGCACATGCAGAGGGCATTTTGCAGGCATTAGGCTTACCATATCGTAAAATTTTGCTCTGTGGTGGTGATATGGGTTTTGGTGCAACCAAAACTTATGACTTAGAAGTATGGGTGCCAAGCCAAAATACCTATCGTGAAATCTCAAGTTGCTCAAACATGGGCGATTTCCAAGCACGACGAATGAAAGCACGCTACCGCGTAGATCAGAAGAAGATCGAATTGGTGCATACGTTGAATGGTTCAGGTTTAGCTGTAGGTCGTACTTTGCTTGCAGTGATGGAAAACTATCAACGTGCGGATGGTTCGATTGAGATTCCTGAAGTTTTACGTCCATATATGGGCGGTACGACCTATATTGATTAATTGATTTTACTTATACGATTAATTTTATATTCATTCCCTCTTTTTATGGAAGAGGGATTTTAATTTAAACTTTGAGTTGATGGAAGATATGGATATCATTATTTATAATGAATTAGATACAGCAAAAATAGTGGGATTTAAAAAGCTTTATACTTATTTATTAAATGATGATTTTAAATCGGCTGAAGTTAAAAAAATTGATCATAATCTCTATCGTGCCAAACTAAATCGTAGTGACCGAATTCTATTTTCTATTTTTCAATATCAATCGAAAAAATATATCTTATTACTAGAATACTTAAAAAGTCATAATTATCAAGGTTCTCGATTTTTAAATAAACACAGCGTGATTGATGATGATTTGATTCCAACGGTTCAGCATGTGGATGAACTGGAATCGGAACAGATGATTTATATCAATCCGAAAAATCCACAATTTGTCTGCTTAAATAAATTTATTTCTTTTGATGATGTACAACAGCATATTTATCAGCAAAATTTGCCTTTGATTCTGATTGGTTCGGCAGGTAGTGGAAAGACAGCAATTTTATTGGAGAAAATAAAAAAATTAGAAGGGCGGATTTTATATGTGACGCTTTCTTCTTTCTTGGTGAAAAACTCACATGAGCTTTATTATTCACATCAATATCATCATGCAAATCAAGAAGTTGATTTTTTCTCATTTAATGAATTTATCGAAAGTATTTTAGTTCCTAAAAAGAAAGCGATTCATTTTGATATTTTCTATCAATGGTATATACGACATTATAAGAATAAAAATTTTAATGGGCATACTGTATATGAAGAATTTAAAGGGGTGATCACAGGCTCTTCGATTCAGTCCGCTTATTTAGATAAACAACAATATTTAAGTTTAGGTGTAAAGCAATCTATTTTTTCGACTGAACAGCGTGAGAAAATTTATGATATTTTTGAGCATTATTTGCGCTTTTTAGCCAATGAACCTTATTATGATAGTAATATTCTAAGCTTTGAATACTTGGAAAAAATTCAGCCTTGTTATGATTTTGTGGTGATTGATGAGGTTCAAGATATTACAGCAATTCAACTCTATTTGATTTTAAAAACCTTAACACAGCAAGGGCAATTCTTGTTGTGTGGTGATGCCAATCAAATTGTACATCCTAACTTTTTCTCTTGGGCAAAGGTAAAAAGTTTATTTTATCAAGATGAACAATTACATCAAAACGAAAACATTACGCAAATCTTGCATCATAATTATCGTAATTCGCAACGTGTGACTGAAATTTCTAATCGTATTTTATTGCTGAAAAATGCTCGTTTTGGTTCGATTGATAAAGAAAGTCATTATTTAGTAGACAGTAATGCAGATATAAATGGTGGTGTTTATTTTTTAAAAGATCGTAATGAAATTTTAGCTGAACTCGATAATAAAACCAGTATTTCAACTCAGTTTGCTGTTGTGGTGATGCATGATGAACAAAAACAAGCTGCACAACGGTTCTTTAAAACACCATTAATCTTCTCTATCCAAGAAGCTAAAGGTTTGGAATATCAAAATATTATTCTATATAATTTTGTGAGTAATGAAAGTCAGAGTTTTAATGAAATCTGTAGGGATGTTCGTGGCGAAGATTTAAAAAAAGATTTTATTTTTTCCCGTAATAAAGACAAAACTGATAAATCTTTAGAGATTTATAAATTTTATATTAATGCCCTATATGTGGGTTTGACTCGTGCAGTGGTCAATTTATATTGGGTGGAACAAAAAGATCAACATGCGATTTTTAATTTACTTGGTTTAGAGAAAGCCAGTGATTATTTAGATTTGGCTGAACAAAAATCCAGTTTACAAGATTGGCAAAGAGAAGCACAAAAACTTGAATTACAAGGTAAAAAAGAACAAGCAGACCGTATTCGTAAAGAAATTTTAAAAGAAAAAACCGCCAATTGGGATATTTTGACAGGTGAATCATTACAAAGCTTGGTACATCAAGTATTATATACAGAGAAAGAAGATAAGAAAGCAAAACTCAGTTTGTTTGAATATGCAATTGTGTATAAAAATAAACGTTATTTATTTGAACTCGATCGTAAAGGGTTTAAACCTGCAATAGCAGTCTTGGATAGGAAAAATAGCCAAATGCTGAAAGCAGTGCAAGGGATTGAGCAAAAATATTATTTACCTTATACCGTGAAAAATCCAACTGCATTAATGAAAAAGATTGAGCAATTTGGGATAAATTTTAGAAATGAATTTAATCAAACACCACTTATGGCAAGTGCATGGGTAGGTAATATTGACTTATTTAAGAAGTTGCTCGCAGATGGTGCAGATGTTTATGCTTTTGATAATGAATATCAAACGATGTTGCATATTGCTTTGTCAAAGGCGTGTCAATCTGAAAAATATAATAAATCATTTTTTGCTGAATTTTACCCATTATTAAAACTGGAAAGTTTAATTTTACAGGTTGATCATAAGCTCTTTAAAATTGAGCCAAATCAAGCAGAATATCTTATTTTTCATAGTATCTTTGCTTTGTTTATGAAAAAAATACATATGTTGTGGGTGGTGCAATCTAAAGCAATTCATACTGCACTATTGGTCGAATGGTTTAAATATTTACCTGACCATGTTATGACAGAAACACGCAAAAAACAAAGCTATTTGAGTTCGATATTGTCAAAGAATGAACGTGATAGTCGTAATAAATATGGTAAAAAATTATTTTTGCGTATTGAGCATGGTCAATATATGTTTAACCCCGACTTATTGATTAAAGTGAATGATGAATGGTATAAAATTTATGATCTGCTCAATATTCGAGAGATTGATTATAATGAATATAGACCAGATAAAGAAGATCAGGACGTACTGCACGAGGCATGGTATCAAGACTTTATTGCTAGAATAGATAAATCATTTAATAAAAAGATGAATTATTTATTTGATATATTAAATATCAATCGTCAGGCAGATATTAAAGGTTTAAATGAATGAATATTTTCCCAATCTCTTTAAAGTTGCAGCAGCAACGTTGTCTGATTGTGGGTGGTGGGCATATTGCCTACCGCAAAGCAAACTTGTTAGTCAAAGCTGGTGCGATTATTGATGTGATTGCACCAGAGATTGAGCCTGATTTGCAACAATTAGTTGAGAAGTCACTGGGTCAATATATCCAAGCCCCTTTTTCTGTAAATATTTTAGCAACGCCTTATCGCCTAGTGATTGCAGCGACAGATCAGCCTGATGTGAATAAAGCTGTCTTTGAGCAATGTGAGATACGTAATCTTCTCGTCAATAGCGTGGATGATATTCCAAATTGTCGTTTTATGGTGCCTGCAATTATTGATCGGTCACCACTCGTTATTTCTGTGGCTTCAAATGGAGCTTCGCCTGTTTTATCACGTCAAATTCGTACACAGTTAGAAAGTTCTATTCCACATGGTATGGGTAAATTAGCTGAGTTTTCTGGTCAATGGCGTAAACAGGTGAAAGAAAAAATTGCCAATCCAGATGAGCGTCGTATTTTTTGGGAAAACTTATACGCAAGTCCACTAAAAGAGCAAGTCTTTAATGACAATCTTGAGGTGGCAAATAATTTAATTGAACAAGCCTTAACAGAATGGACTGCACCGAAAGGTGAAGTCTATTTAGTGGGTGCGGGTCCCGGTGATCCAGAGTTGCTGACTTTAAAAGCATTACGCTTGATGCAACAAGCTGATGTGGTGATTTATGATCGTTTGGTCTCTGCACCAATCTTAGAATTGTGCCGCCGTGATGCTGAAAAGATTTATGTCGGTAAAGCACGTTCTAATCATTCAGTCCCACAAGATGGTATTAATGCTTTGTTGGTTGAATATGCACAAAAGGGTAAGCGTGTTTGCCGCTTAAAAGGTGGTGATCCATTTATTTTTGGGCGTGGTGGCGAAGAGATTCAAGAATTAGTTGAAGCTGATGTTACATTTCAAGTTGTGCCGGGTATTACAGCGGCGTCAGGGTGTTCTGCTTATGCAGGTATTCCACTCACGCATCGTGATTACGCACAAAGCGTACGTTTTTTAACAGGACACCTTAAAGAAGGATCACCAGAACTTCCTTGGAAAGAGCTAGTCTATGAAAACCAAACTTTGGTGTTATACATGGGCTTAGTCGGTTTAGAACGCATTTGTGAGCAACTGATTGCTCACGGTCAGCGTCCAAATATGCCAGTTGCACTTATTTCCAAAGGTACTACGCCAGATCAAAATGTGGTGGTTGGAACTTTAGCGGATATAGCGACCAAAGTATCTGAGCATCATATCGTAGCACCGACTTTAACCATTATTGGTGAAGTAGTCAGTCTGCGTGAACAGTTAAAATGGCAATAAAATTTCCTTTATGGCGTTGTCGTCATTCCAGATCTATTGAATAAATAGATCTGGAGAATTTGAATAGTAGAGAAAATTTGTGATTCATGTTGTCCTATACGAACCAGAAATACCTGCAAACACAGGTAATATTATTCGTTTGTGTGCCAATACAGGTGCTCAATTGCATTTAGTGAGACCTTTAGGTTTTGAACTAGACGATAAGAAATTGAAGCGAGCAGGTTTGGATTACCACGAATGGGCAAGAATGCAAATTTGGGACAATATCGAACTCTGTCTTGCCGATTTAAAAACCAAAGGTGTTGAGCATGTTTTTCCACTGACCACTAAAGGTACAGCGACACCGCATACAGTCGATCTTAATCGTCCAGTTGCTTTGTTGATGGGGCCTGAAACTCGTGGTTTACCTGAACAAGTGCGTTTAATGTTCCCACAAGAGCAATGGATTCGTCTGCCAATGGCTGAAAATTCAAGAAGTTTAAACCTCTCTAACGCAACCGCCGTGATTGTCTATGAAGCGTGGAGACAACAGGGTTTTAAACAACTTTAGTTCCTTGGGTTAGAGATCACCTACGGGCTTGCAACAACTAAGGTTATGGTTCACGCGTGGTTGGCAAGATAAAGTTTTTGCAGGCTTTACAAACAGTGCGAGTTTAAATGGTGATAAACAAGTGACGTTGATTCAATTACAAACCTTAGCTTCTCAGCATGGTGGTATTTGGGTGAGTTTAGGTTTACTTCCAGCCAATACCAAAGCCGCAAAACGCGAAGATGTGAATAATTTAGGCGGTTCTGTTGGTTTACTGGTTCAATCACCTTCTGATGCGAGTGTAGATGAGATTCCAACAGGGGACTTAGAAACAGCGAAGCTGTATGCGGAACGTGTTAAATCAATTGTTGAAAAACTGCATAGCTAAGTTTTTGAGTTAATAAAAAGGCGCATTTAGCGCCTTTTTAGATTTAGATGATTTTATTCGTGTTCATTGTGTTGAGGTGCATTATATTTAAAGCCTTTGGTTTTATAGCCTAAATATAAAACACCAAACATTGCCCACCATAAACCGTATTTTAATGCTGTATCTTCAATTTCTAGCCACATAGCGAAGACACTCAGGAAGCCACAAAGAGGAATGATGACAAAGTTTAAAATATCTTTGAAATTCTTTGTACGGCCATCACGTAATGCATAGCGAGAAATCACTGAGAGATTCACAAAAGTAAATGCAATCAAAGCACCAAAGCTGATCATTGAAATCACAACATCCAAACTCATAAAACCAGCGCTTAATGCGACCAATCCTACAATGATAATATTATAAGATGGGGTATATGTTTTATGACTAATATGGCCGAAGATTTTCTTGTTAATCACACCGTCCCGACCCATCACATACATCAGACGTGATACGCCAGCATGAGCTGAAATACCAGATGCCATGACAGTCACAATTGCAAACGCTAAAACGTAAGACTGGAACAGCGAACCACCCACCAACAATAAAATATCTGGTTGAGTTGCTGCGACATCTTGGAAGTAACTTTTTGGATCATTTGGAAAGTAAATTTGCATAAAGTAGGTGCTGATAATAAAAATTACACCTGCGAATAATGCAGTCAAGAAAATCGCTTTTGGTAAGGTCTTTTCAGTATCTTTAGTTTCTTCTGCTAGAGAGCTTAGCGAGTCAAAACCTGTAAATGAAAAGCACAGTAGGGTTGCACCTGTAATTAACGCGCCAATAGAGGTTAGCTCATTCCAGAATGGTTGTAAGCTCCAAAGTTGATAGCGTGTTTCTGCAGTAATTGGACCTTCTGCGTTATACCCCATTTGTAGTTTGTTATAAACTAAATAGGTGAATACACCGATGACGATCAGTTGAACTAAAACAATCAAGCTATTAAAGTTTGCAACAAAACGAGCGCCACGCAGGTTGATGCCAGTCATAAAGGCAGTCAGGATAATCACCCAGACCCAGTGGTTTACATTTGGAAATAAGGCATCCAGATAGATTCCCGCCAAGATGATATTGACCATCGGTGATAGTAAATAATCGAGCCAAGAAGACCACCCCACCATAAAGCCAACATTTGGGTGGATTGATTTTTGAGCGTAAGTATAAGCCGATCCAGAAGATGGATAACGGCGAATCATGTGCCCATAGCTTAGCGATGTAAACAAAATCGCAATCAATGCCACAATGTAAGAGGTAGGAACGTGGTGATGACTTTCTTCTGATACCAGACCGAAGGTGTCAAACAAGGTCATCGGTTGAATATAAGCCAAACCAATAATGATAATGTGCCAGAGACCTAGCGTTTTTTGCAGTTTAGCTACCGATGGAGTCCCAGAAATATTTGTCAACGGCGTTATCCTCATAATCGTTGATCAAAGATCAGCTATGGTTTTAAGGGTCATTTGAGACAAAAATGACCCCTGCTACAAAAAAAAGAAGTGCGCCAATTTATCGTAATTTATTATAAATTGTCAGTACTTTTATGCTTCTTTTAGCAATTTTTTTGCCAATTCGCCAAAGAAATAGATGAATAAAGATTCATTTAAAATGGCAAAGCCCCGATAACGAGATTATATCGGGGCTTTGAAAGTTAAATTATTTATTTAACTTAATGAATTACCATGCTTTTTGCAAAATTGCACGAAGATCTTCTAAATTCGCTTCTTTTGGGTTGTAAATGATTGAACCATCATTTAAGGCTTTTTCAGCAACTTCGTCTAACTGCGCTTCTGTCACTTTACCCGTTTCACGTAAAGTGCGTGGAAGTTTAGTAAGCGTGAATAAACGATCACGCATGGTTAAAATAGTTGCAATGGCTTTTTCTGCTCGCAGATGAGCAGGTGTCTGTGCATAAATATCTGCACCTGCAAGTGGAAGCAATAATTCACCAATCTTAGCACCATTGACTTCTTTGTTGTATTCAAGCACATATGGCAAGAATAAGTTCATGCAAAGACCATGGGGTAGGTGAGCCACCGCACCCAGAGCATGGCCAAGTGAGTGAACCAGACCAACCATTGAATTAGAGAATGCGATTCCCGCCATAGTTGATGCTTGAGCAAGCTCTAAACGACCTTGTGCATCACTTGGATTGTCTAAAACTTTGAATAAGTTTTCACTAATTTTCTTGATGCCAGCACTTGCATAAGCATCGCTTAAAGGATTCGCTGCTAAGCATGTATAAGCTTCAACACAGTGAGTGAGTGCATCCATACCTGTCATTGCGGTTAGGTGTGGTGGCAATGTTTGTGTCATGCGCGGATCAAGAATCGCTGCATGTGGCATGAGATAGTAAGAAGCAAATGCAAGTTTGACATTTTTTTGCGTATCAGAAACGACAGCAACCATAGTTGCTTCAG
>ERZ650302.2029-NODE-2029-length-11064-cov-6.887274_pt1 | contig 11064 bp, 8 predicted proteins | sample MGYA00376238_ERZ650302 | MGnify/ENA primary metagenome ERZ650302 (study PRJEB26733, sample SAMN07839298) | wastewater metagenome | biome: urban; feature: wastewater treatment plant; material: waste water | place: USA: North Carolina | collected 2016-04-28 ... | reverse complement strand
ATAAACTTGATATTTTCAAAAATGTCTCATCTATACTATTAAAAAATGATTTATTCTTGATATATACTGCTTGATCTTTCTTCATTTCTGCTATTTCCAAGGATGTAGGAAGTATGGTTGCAAATACTTTGGTAAGAGGTGGATGTAAAAATTTGTGTATTGTTGATTTTGATAAAAAATATCCCGAAAATATATGCAGATCCGAGTATACCCTGAGTCCGCTTGTTTGCTCAAAAACGGAAGACCTAAGAGAACAATTATATGCAATTTCTCCTTATGTAGAAATTCCAGTTTTTGATATCGACTTAAAATTACTTCTTCAAAATACACCAGAGAAGATCCGTGAGTTTGAAGATATTTTTAATTCCTATGATTTTGTTTTTGATTGTACGACAGATAATGATTTGCTGTATTTAATTTCACAACTAAGCTTAAAGAATAATCTCTTCAGTATTTCTATTTCAAATAAGGCGGCCCAACTTGTTTGTGCCTGCGAAGGGAATAGGTACAAGTTTTCGCGTACACAGTTTAATAAAGTGCTGGAATATGACATTGATGACCTTCACGATCCAGTCGGTTGCTGGAGCCCAACCTTCAAGGCATCTTATAATGATATTGCCCTACTTGTACAAATGATGCTAAAACATATTAATCTTAAATTGGAAAACAATAAATCAATAGGGAATTTTGTAATCCAAACCTCCTTTGAAGATAATCTCAAAATTGAATTGAATGAATTCTAGCTATTATTTAAAAGAGAAAAATCTATCAATACAGATAGAGAATAAAATCATTGATGAAATGATTTTATCTGCCAGGAAACATTATCCGAATGAATTTGGAGGTCTTCTTATAGGTTTTTACGCCAATGGGAATAAAGATTTAATTATTACAAATTTTCTTACCCCAAAATCATTTAAAGCTAGTCCAGTCTATTTTGAAAGAGAAACGAAAGATCTTCAAGAAGCACTAAAAGCTTTTTATCATTCTTACCCATCCAAATATTATGTTGGAGAATGGCATAGTCATCCTGGTGGTGGGACAGCGCCAAGCAATAAAGACATTAAAGCGATGAAACAAATTTCTGAATGTGAAGGAGTTTCAATTAATAAACCTGTCTTGTGTATTATTGGATATACAAAACAAGAATTTCAAATACAGTTTCACTTAATAACAAAAAATAAAATATACACTTATGAACAACAAGATTCTAATTTCAGAACTATTTAATAGTTTGCAAAATCAAATGATTGCACAGCTTAATACTAATAGAGAATTTATTTTGCATCCTGGAAGCAAAGGTGATTCTCTAGAAAATGTATGGATAGAATGGTTAAGAAAATATCTGCCAAGCAGATATTGTGTTGACAAAGCTATCGTTATAGACTCTAATGGCGAGCTGAGCCATCAAATTGACCTTGTTATTTATGATCAGCAATATACGCCGTTTGTTTTTTCTCAAAATGGGATTATTTATATTCCTGCGGAGGGAGTGTATGCAGTGTTTGAAGTTAAACCTGACATTAAAGGAAATGTTGGAGAAAATAATTTCATAGAGTATGCAGGATTAAAAATAGAAAGTGTTCGAAGGCTAAAGAGAACTTCAGTCAATATTATTAATGCTGGCGTTCAAGTACCTCCAAGACCTTTGACAAAAATTTTAGGTGGGATTTTGACAAGTACCAACAACTATACACATAATAATAACGATACGATAGAAGAACATCTTAAAAATCTTAAAGGACTGCAAACTATAGAGCTAGGCTGTATAGTTGACTATGGCGCATTTTATGTAAACTATCAAGGAGAGGAGAATAAAGATGAAAAAAATCCTCAAAAAAGAATAACTGAATATTATGAAATGAGGAATATTGAAAAAGTGACTTTTAGTGAAAAGCAGAACTCGCTAGTTACTTTTTTTCTTCAGTTAACTAGATATTTACAACAAGGAATTGGAACAATCGCAGCAATAGATTTGAGCGAATATGCAAAAAATGTAGGTTTTACAATTGATGAAAAGATTTAATTAGTATCATTTTTAAAATATTTAACTTATGATTTTAGATTGTAGAGGAGACAAAAATAAAGAAGCAATTGTTAGAGATTATTTTTTAACACCCCTCATGCATACTACAGTGTTAGAAAGACAGGGAAAATTAGGTTGCTGTGGCAAATTGGAAAGAGAATATTATAAATTCAGAGCTAAGCACAAAAAAGAAAATACTGAATTTTGCTTCTTCATGGGTAAACACTGTGCAGAAAAATTTCTTTTACTGATAAACCATCCCAAATTAGAGTTATTCGATTTATTTACTTCGGAAATAAATAATGAAAAAGTAAATAATAACCCAAACAATGAGAGTAATAACCCAATAAGAGATATTCATCCGATTAATAAAGAATTAATTGATGCAATATATATATTAAATGCATCTTGGAATAGACTGCCTGCTTTATTAGATAATATTATTGAATACACACATAAGAAAGAAAGCCTTATCAACGTAAAAGGTGTTAAATGGTTGAATGAAAAACTGATGTATGATAAACAAAATAGAACAATGACTGAAATATATCTGAATCTAAAAAAAGAAAACAAAAGGATTCGGACTTTCTCATTTAAAAAGCTAAAGGCATATTTCTCAGATAATTTCCCAAATGAAATCAACAGATTTTAAATGTATTTTCTGATTTATGTGAATAGAATTTATAAGAATTAATGTCTTACTATTTGAAAGTAAATCAAAAATTCATGAGTGGACACAGGATCTTTCAAATTTTGTTGAACCCAATTTTTTCTTTCAAAGTATCTTGAATAAAGAATTTTTTCTTTCAAAAAACCAAAATGTTGTACTTTTTTAGTTTTTGGTAATTATTCAAACCACTCAACTTAGTAAGCCTTTTTGGAAGGCAAAAATTATTGCAAAACACTACCAATAAAGGAAAAATAAGAAATTGCTCTTTGAAACCAAGATGAAATTTTATGGTACAACGTAAACCGAGATTTGTTGTACCTATGTTGTACCCGAGATTTTTGGGCATAAAAAAAGCCCTCTTAAAAAGAGAGCTAAGTTGCTGATAATCAGCTAGTACCCCAGACGGGACTTGAACCCGTACGTCCTTGCGGACACAGGATTTTAAGTAAAACAATCGATTTTCAAACCATATTAAAATTTATATATAACTAATAATCAATACATTAATAAAAATCGCAATATTTGGTATGAAACTCTATTTTTCACCAGTTTTTTGCTTTTTCTTATGTTTATTTTAATTTTTTTCTACCAAGAAAACCCAGGTAAAGCCTTTGTACAAAGCAATTATATAGTTTTACATCGTTAGGAAGTGTTGTACTTATGTTGTACCCGCATTTTTATCCAATTTTTTAAAATTTCATTAAAAACTCCAAAAAAATCAACTTTTTTTGAAATTATTGCAGCGACAGGATTTTTATCCCTGTAAAAAAACCTAAAACACTATTTTTATCCAATTTTAGAACGTAATTTGAACCAGTGTAAATTAAGATAGACTAATGCTTGTTGTACCAATGTTGTACCTGTACTTTTAATTATGGTTGTAAATTTTAAAATCCTGTCTTTTTTCATTTCATTTTTTCACACCTTTTCCAATTTTTACATCTTGAATTCTTTATCTATTAGTCTTGGCTTTTACTTTTTTAAAAAAATTTAAATTAATTTTGCTCCATTAATTAACAATATAGATTGATGGCACAACAATACGGAAAAACGTGGTGGGGACAAAAATGGTTACAAACCCTTAACAATATAGACTATAGTAACAGGCTTCCTCGTGGGGCAAGCTATGCAAAAAAAGGTGCCGTAAAATCTATCAAAATTGAAGAAAACCGAATTCACGCAAAAGTTGCAGGAAGCAGACCAACACCTTACAAGGTAGATATTATTCTTCCCCCATTTTTTGATCCTGAATTAAGCAAATTTATTGATGCTGTTGTCTCACAGCCATTTATTATTTCTAAATTACTCAATCGAGAACTCGATCCTTCTTTGTTGGCAATGGCAGAAAAAGAAAGCCTAAAAGTTTTTCCTCATCAATGGACAGATTTCAAAATGCAGTGCAGTTGCCCGGATTGGGCAGTTCCGTGTAAGCATTTGGCTTCGGTGGTTTATAAATTATCTGAAGAAATAGATAATAACCCTTTCCTCGTTTTTGAACTCCATTTATTAGATTTGATTGCCGAACTCAACAAAAGAGGGCTTTTCATCAATACGCAATCCGTTGAAATTCCATTGCTTACTGATTTTTATTTTGAAAAAGGAAAAGCCAAAACAAAAAAAGAAAAAACAGAGTTCAGTACTCAAAATGCGTATCAAAAATTATCTTTCTCTTCGCTTTCGCCTATACACGAACCCTTATTTTCTTTACTTTCCGAAAGTCCTGTATTTTACAATAGTTCAACCAATTTTAAAGAAAAATATACCACTGCTGTAAACAGAATGGTAAAAAATGGACAACGGATTTTACACGGAAAAATAAGTTTCGCCAATGTTTTAAAGCAATTTGAAAAAGAAACATACAGCGTAAATACACACAGCATCAACAAAATTATAATTGATGAAAATTTTGATGCTTCGGTAAAAATAAACAACACCAATTTTTCTGTTCGAGATTTTATGCTAGAACTTAGCCAAATTCCGAGCAATAAAATCTTAGATTATCAACCTTCTACTGCTTCTTTGCACACGCTATTTCATTTGGCAATGCATTTGGTAGCCAATGGGGCTGTGATTCCTCAAATTGTCATCAAACCAAATAAACAATATGGAGTCCGTTGGCTTCCTGCAATGATTAGCAAAGATGTAAAAGCATTGGCAGAGAAAATGTCTGATATTTTGCCATCTGATATTTTTTGGTGGCAAACTCCAAAATCTGAAAAACTCATTGAAAAAGATATTACAACCAATCTTTTGTCAGTTTTTATTACGGAACTGGTAACCCTTCTATCAGGAGAAGCTACGCAAGATTTATTCCTAACTCTATTCTTTAAAAATGAAGAATATGATTTTAAGAATCCCGGCGAAGGTGCTTCAGCAGGAGGAGTACAGACTTGGCTGCAAAAATATTATCTTACACAAGGTAAAATTCGTCCACAATTGGTAGTTTCAGAAACCATTAACGATAATTTTTTAGTAGAGGTAAATGTTTCTGGAATAGACGATTTTCCTGGCGAGATTATTTCTTTGAAGAACATTCTTTCACTTCAAATTTTTGCTAAACAAAGACTAGAAGTGATGCAAACGATGGCAAATTTAATAGATTTTATCCCCGGATTGGAAAACCAAATCAATAGTGGAGGTAAAGATATTATCGTAATGGATACCGAAACTTTTACGCCGTTTTTATTCCAGATGATTCCTGTCATTCGTTTGTTGGATATGGATATTTTATTGCCAAAATCGTTACAAAATATATTGAAACCAAAACCAAGTGTAAAGGTAAAAGCAAAATCGGGAAAATCGTTTCTCAATTTAGACCAATTATTAAGCTTTGATTGGCAGGTTGCCATTGGAGACCAAGTAATGAGCGAAGCAGAATTTAAAAAGCTACTCAAAAAAACAGATGGACTTATCAAATACAAGTCACAATATATTTATGTAAGCAAAGAAGATTTGGCAAAGCTGCACAAACATTTTTCTTCCGAAGAAGAACTTTCTGGATTTGAAATGCTTCGAGTTGCACTCAGTGGGGAATACGAAGGAGCAAAAGTTTCTTTAGATGCAGAAGTTTTAGATTTAATAAAGGAATTAACCGAAGTAAAAGAAATTCCTTTGCCTAAAACAATTAATGCAGAACTAAGACCTTACCAAAAAAGAGGATATTCTTGGATGTACCGAAACTCAAAAATTGGTTTTGGATCTGTAATTGCCGATGATATGGGATTAGGAAAAACCTTGCAAGTCATCACCACTTTGCTCAAATATAAAGAAGATGGTTTGCTGGAAGACAAAAAAGCACTCGTTATTGCGCCAACAGGATTATTGACTAACTGGCAAGCCGAAATAGAAAAATTTGCACCTTCGCTTTCTACGTGCCTTTTTCATGGAACGAACAGAAAAATAGAGAATAATTATGACGTTTTGCTTACTTCCTATGGAATTGCCCGAACCGAAGCTCCAAAATTGAAAAAACTTCCTTGGCAAACGGTGGTAATAGACGAAGCGCAAAACATTAAAAATAACGATACCGCTCAAGCAAAAGCCATTAAAACTATAAAAGCAGACAATTTTATTGCCATGAGCGGAACGCCAGTGGAAAACCGATTGAGTGAGCTTTGGAGCATAATGGATTACAGCAACCGTGGTTTTTTGGGCAATGCCAAAGAATTTAAAGATGATTTTGGAACACCAATAGAAACCTACAATGATGTTGCCGTTGCAGAAAAATTAAAAAAAGTAACAGCTCCGTTTATGATGCGTCGCTTAAAATCCGACAAAACCATCATTAGCGATTTGCCGGATAAAATTGAAATGGATGCTTTTTCTACTTTAGCGAAAGAGCAAGCCAGTTTGTACGAAAAAACCTTGGAGGAGGCTTTGATGGCGATAGAAGCCATAGACGCATCAAACAGCAAAGAATTATTTCATCGACAAGGTTTGGTATTACAGATGATTTTAGCATTGAAACAAATTTGCAATCATCCTACGCAGTTTCTGAAAAACAACAAATTAGAGGCTTCTTTGAGTGGAAAAACCGAGTTGTTGTTTGATAAATTAGACAGCATCATAGAAAGTGGCGAAAAGGTGCTCATTTTTACACAATTTACAGAAATGGGAGGTCTTCTTCAGCATTTTATAGAAGAGCGCTATAAAGAAAAACCGATGTTTTATCACGGTGGCTGTACCCTGAAACAGCGTAAAGAAATGGTGCATAATTTCCAAAATAATCCTGCGGATAAAATCTTTATTTTATCTCTAAAAGCAGCAGGAACAGGACTTAACCTCACGGCTGCCAATCACGTGATTCATTATGACCTTTGGTGGAATCCTGCCGTAGAAGCACAAGCTACGGATCGTGCCTACAGAATTGGGCAAAAAAGCAACGTAATGGTACATCGTTTCATTACCAAGAACACTTTTGAAGAACGCATCAATGAAATGATTCAGTCTAAAAAAGCTTTGGCAGAAATGACCGTTTCCACAGGCGAAAACTGGATAGGAAACTTGAGTAATAAGGAATTGAAAGATTTGTTTGCGATGGGCTAATTAATATCTAATCTCTTGAAAAAATGTTTTAGTTTTCCTCATATCTTTCAAATAATTACCTTTGTATTAGCAAGATAAGTATAAAGCAAATGCCTGAAAAATCACACCTCAAATTTTTAAATGAAAAACAAATTTCTGAAATTAAGGATTTCAAATATAATTACGGTCCCATCTCTAACGAAGATGAAGACAGCGTTCCTAAAAATTATTTTAGGATGGCAGCTTCTTTCAAGGAAGACCTTGAAAAATTTGACACAGATATAAAATCGAAATACCGGACTAAAGACCAAAGCCTGAATATACCTTACGATATTGATTTTATACTCATTACTTTTCAAGGTACTTTTTCCATTAAGGATACCTGGAAAAAATATTTCAATGATTTTGGTCTTGAAGCATCTGCTTTCTACGATTTCGGTAGAAAAGGATTATTTGCCGTTGCAGATCGTGAAAAATTCCAGACATTCATCACCAACGTTCACAACTTTATTGAATATGAATTGGAAGGAAATCAAGCTGTTCAATATTCAAGCTATATAAAATACATAGCAGGTTTTGAGCTACTTAAATCTAAGGATATATTAAAATTCAAACTTGAAAACACAGGCAACATTGTATATCTATCCTTAATAAATCTACCATTAGATGAAAGTGTTAAGCAACAAATTTTTCAATCTTTAACAGATTATTTAGAACAAGTCTCCATTAGTTATAAGTATGATGAAGAAAGTGACCGCATAGAACTTCAAAATCCGGCTTCCGAACAAATTCAAAAAATAGTTCAGAATTTTGACATTATTGAAAGTGTAACCTGTTCAGCTTTTACAACCGTGAGACCAAGTGATTTTGGTACTGTTAAACGACAGTCTGGTTTTACCATCCAAAATGCAGATGACGATTTGCCAATTATAGGAATTATTGACACAGGAATTGAAATGCAAACCGCATTAGCTCCCCTGATTATTAATGATTCCTCTTATACTTTAGCAGGGAACCCTCTTATAGATCAAGCAGGAAGAAACAGATTAGGACACGGAACTGCGGTAGCCGCATTAGCTGCGCTAGGAAAACACAATCACAAAAATAATTTTGAAGGAGAAGTAAAAGCCGATGCAAAGCTTCTTTCAATAAAAATTAGTGATAACGGAAACGGATTTATCTCTGAACTTGACTTGTTAAAAATGTTATATGATGTTAAGGCCAAATATCCTGAAATCAGGCTTTTTACTTTAACATCCTGTTATAGTAATTTTATGCACAAAAATGAAACTTTTTCAGACTACACCTATTCTCTGGATAAGTTTGCTTATGAAACTGACAGCTTGATTTTTATCTGTACCGGAAACAATGAAAACTGTATCAATGAAAATACAAATTACGATTTATCTTATTTTCACGGAGACCACACCAATTTATCAACACCTGCTGACAGTCTAAATAACATAACTGTTGGAGCAGCAGTAGATAATATGAAAGAAAGCGTATACTTGGGAATTGCTGATGGAAGAGAGTTTCCTGCGCTCTATACAAGAAAAGGGCATATAGATTTATCTGCAATATATAGTGCAAATAAAAATAACAAACATTATTTCAAACCTGATGTAATTGAAAGTGGTGGAGATATTGGATTTTATAATGAAACCACTTTGGACTGGATGGATGAACCTGCTTTAACATTATTATCCGCACGCTCTGAAATAGGCACTATGCAAGAGGTTGGCACAAGTTTCGCAACACCTTTGGTAGCCAATCTTGCAGCAAGGATTATTAAACAATATCCTACAATTTCAAACGAAAGTGTTAAAGCTCTGATTATCAATGGTGCTTCTTTAAATTTAACTCCATTTTCATCAGATGTTTCAAAATTGCAAAACAGGGTTGCAGGAAATGGAATTGTGGATGGTTTTAAGAGTCTTTATTCCACCGAAAATTCTGCAACGCTTATTCTAGAAGACAAGATCGGGAATGGGAAAATTAGGGTTTATCCCATAAATTTCCCCGAATATTTGGTAAAAGATGATTTAGGAAAGAAAAGGGGTATTCTGAAAGTTACGGCAACCTTATGCTTCAAGTTTTTGCCTATTAAAAATAATCAGCTTTCTTACAATCCTATTCATATGGCTTTCAGTATTTTTAAAAATCACTCTGCTGATGACATTATGAAAGCTGATGATAAAGAAAATAAGTTCACCTCGAAACTCAAATCCACTTTATCTTGGTCACAGAATGGAAGATACGTTTCAAAACCATTACCTTATTCAAATACACAGAAAATTAATTTAAACGTAAATGTTGATGATCTGGTTAATGAGAAAAATGCATTTAAATTAGCGATTCACGCAAAATTGTCGGAACAAATTGTTGGTGGAGTTCCCGAAGGTTATCCTTCAGAATTTCCTTTCTCCATAGTTCTTACTATCGAAGAGACCGTTAAGGAATCCACTGGGAAACTGTATGATGAAATCCAATTAGTAAATGAGCTGGAAATAATCCAAGATATAATTGTCGATGCAGGATTAGAAGCAGAAACTTAAATATTTAATGATTGCTTTTCTGCTTCAACAAGATTCTTCCAAATAGAAGTATCAATTTTAGCAGACAATATTTTTTGTGGCTCGACGGTCGCAAATAATGTCCTTTTAATAGCAGTAATTAATGTCTTTTGAATGCTATAATAGGATAAACCAACACATTCCTCTATAATCCTGTTAGCTGAAGTTTTGTTGTCAAATTTGAAATTACCGTTTTGTAGCACAAGGTCAATAAGCTTTTTGATTTCCTTTTCATTTGGCAGCTGAAATGCTATAATATTATCAAATCTTCTTAATAATGCTTCATCAAGCATATCCTTTTGGTTCGTTGCTGCTATGACGATACTGCTTTGTGGCAGATAATCGAATAACTGGAGAATTGTATTAACCACACGTTTCATCTCTCCATGATCTTGACTGTAATCTCTTATTTTTCCTAAGCTGTCAAATTCATCCAAAAAGATAATACAGTCCTCAAGAGCCGCCTTTTTAAATATTTTAGAAAGGTTTTTACTGGTCTCTCCCAACTTTGATGAAACAATGGCTCCCAGATTAATAACAATCATCATCTTATGCAGCTCTCCTGCAATTACGTAAGATGCCAATGTTTTTCCACATCCAGAAGGTCCATATAAAAGTAATTTATTAGATACAGGAAGGGAGAATTGTTGTAAAATTTCTATTCTTTGATGCTCTTCAATGAAGAATTTTAATTCGTTATAGATTTTTTCATTGGCAATAATATTGTCCAATGTATAATCTGAAGTAATTTTCTCCAGGATAAGTTCAGAGATTTCTTTGTCTTCAATTCTGTTCAAGTAAGATTCAGAGCCAACTTTTGTTAAACCATTGGTCTTTTGAAATCGTAAAGAGTCTTTTAAAATGGATTGAAGTTGAATGGCAAAATTGAGTTTTTTCGTTTTCTTTGAATGCTCAATAAGCTCATTAAGTACAGATAATAACCGTTCTTGATCATTTTCAAGACCATATTTTGCAATGTCTTTTATGTAATCAAGTTGAGCCATTTCTTTGTAAAGTTAAATATTTTGTTTAATACAAAATTAAATTATATAAAAAATATTTTGAAAATCACAAAGAACGAGAAATTTTAACTAACACAAGATGAACTATTTAAAATCAAGTTAAAGTGAAAATTGTTGTACCTATGTTGTACCCAAAGTATTTTTTACAAAAAAAGCCTCCTCTACCGAGGAGGCTAAATCGCTGATTATCAGCTTGTACCCCAGACGGGACTTGAACCCGTACGTCCTTGCGGACACAGGATTTTAAGT
>ERZ650302.2024-NODE-2024-length-11082-cov-36.198059_pt1 | contig 11082 bp, 8 predicted proteins | sample MGYA00376238_ERZ650302 | MGnify/ENA primary metagenome ERZ650302 (study PRJEB26733, sample SAMN07839298) | wastewater metagenome | biome: urban; feature: wastewater treatment plant; material: waste water | place: USA: North Carolina | collected 2016-04-28 ... | reverse complement strand
CTTGAGCACCGGTCATGGCTAATAATAAAGCAGTGGCTAAACCGAGTTTTTTCATGATATTTACCAGATTGTTAACATTGGATTAAACTAATGCTATTCTATTGTAACAATTTATTAAGTCAATGAGCTCTAATGGTATTATATTATTGAGTAATTACTCTAGCTATGTTAGAGGTTAAAAATTGCTCAATTGAGTGTATCCATGTCAACCAAAAAAAACTTACAGCAGAACAATAGGGTATACCTATTTAGAAAACAGAGAATGCAGGAAAATGAATTGTACTGAACTTGGTTTTTAATTGGTAAATTAGATTGAATATATGGATATAAACGGTAAAAAAGTTAAATAAGGCACCTCAAATATAGGCGTTTTTGTGTCCTAAATCTAAAAAACGCCTAAAATTAGCGCAAAAAGCTCGTTTTTTGCTTGCATAATGTACATATCCTCTGAGTATTTGTGATAATTTTCACGCTAATTATAGCGTTGTGTTAATCCATAGTGCTTTAGTTGGCTTTACAAGTGAACGGATTTATTTCATAATGATTTTAGCGAATCATTTAACAATATTGTTGTTTTCTGAGAAGCTAATTCTCCTCAAACAGTTTTTGTTTATCTGCCCAACTTTCCCCAAGGTTGGGCTTTTTTTTATTTAAATTTTCGCGATCTTATTTTTTTCTGAATAAAAAAAGATTGGAATTTAGTGCGCTATAATGGTGCAAATATAGGTCTATATTTTTAATTAAAAACTTTTATTCGGGCAAAAAAAAACCAACTTCTAAAAGAAGTTGGTTTTTTCCGCCAAAACTTGTGGGAAAATTAGAATATCTGCTGAGGATACACTCTAATTCGCCCCAATACTGTGCATTATGCACTTAAATGTTGCATGTGTAAATATAGGCACTTTAAAAAATGGGAATTAAAAATATTGAATGAAATTCACACTAAACATGAATATTATTAAGGATGGATTGACTCAGCTTTCATAGGTGCGTGAAAGTTTAGCCATGATTATTTGGGGATGATGAAATCTTAAAACGATGCAAAACAAAGAATTAATCACTTAAATACACGATATACTGTTCGTATAATAAACAGTTAATTTAGTTTTCTTTTATTTAGGAATGGGGGCGTGGTTGAAGTATGCGAGAAATACGCTCTGAGTATTTGAGTCAAAAGCTGTATATTGCAATGAGCATTATTATTTTGTCATTGTGCAGCTTATCCATTCCGTTGATAGTTAAAAGTTATCGTGATTACAACAAAACCAACCAAGCTTTAACTGAAATACAAGCCTTACAGGCTGTTGCAGACTTGGCCAATAAGATTTCACGAGAGCGTGCGCCAGCCAACAAACTCATGTCGAGTAATCAGCAAGACTTTGCCAAACACGTGCTTGAGTTAAAACTATATCGGCTCACGGTGGATGAGCAGATGAAAAAGACTTTAGAGGTTTTAAAGCATTCGAACCTCCCAAATTTAGATTTAAGTTTATTTGACCGTTTAGATGAAGCTTTAACGCAAGGTAGACAGCAGGTAGATGCCTATGCAGCTCTACCACGTGAGCAACGTAATGCCGAGACCATGGATCAAGCCATCCTAAAAATGTTCAATGCTTGGGATCGTAGTCATGATGTTTTAAAAGACGTAATCGCTGTATCTGAAGGCAAAGACACCGCTGTTTCAAACTTCTATGTCCAAATTTTATTATTAGCGGACTTACGCGATCAGGCTGGTCGTGCTGCATCCAATGTGATGGCGCATGTAGCTTTTAAACAACCGATTCCTGAAACCAATTTAGCGCGTTCTTTACAGACTCGGAAGCAAGTGATGTATTTGTGGGAACTCATTGATACCTTACAGCCCGAGCGTGATAAAACCGAAGAATTTAAAGTGCTGCATCAAGCGGTTTATAACGAGTTTTTAGCCAAAGGGCTATTAATTGTTGAGCGCTTGATGAATGAAAGTATTTACCATCGACCGTACTATTTAACGGGGACACAGTTAACTGAAGCAATCGTTGATAAATTTTCGACCGTGGTGGAATTGCAAAATTATTTACTCAAATATAGCGTTGAAAAAGCCATCATTGAAAAGCATAAAGCACAAAATATTTTGCTCACAACGGTGGGTATTTCACTCATTTCAATTTTTGCGGCACTGTTTACCATGATCTATGCGCGTAAGAGAGTGTTTAGTCCACTCATTCAAGCGCGTGAAATTCTGTTTGATTTATCCCATTCCAGTATTCGCCCCAACCCGATGGATACCAAAGATCAACCCGCCAATATGTACTCTTTATTTACAGCGATTCAGCAGTTAAAACAGACGCTTCAGCAGCGAGATGCGTTGGAGTTTCGACTCAAGAATATTGCGCATTTGGATTCATTAACCGGGGTTGCAAACCGTTATGCGTTGAATGAATACATTAAACTTTTGGAAAATCAGCCGACTCAGTTTTCGGAGACTTGTTTAATGGTGATCGACATCGATCACTTTAAACAGGTCAACGATGTATATGGACATCTGATGGGGGATCAGGTGATTCAGTTTGTGGCTGAAAAATTAAAAGAAAATATTCGGACATCTGACTTGTTGGTACGTTACGGTGGCGATGAATTTATCGTACTGATTGAAAATGTTGGAATGGAGCGCGCTTTAAAAATTGCGGAAAAGATTCGTTCTGAGATTTATGAAGCGAAGTCAGTTGATAATGTACGCTGCCCTGATTTGAAAGTTAGTATTAGTATTGGGGTTGCAATTGGTGCGACCAGTTGGATGGCACTGTTAGAAAAAGCCGATCGTGCTTTGTTTCAAGCCAAAGAGCAGGGGAAAAATAAGGTGGCGAGTTAGGTACCATCATCAAATTTGTTTAGATAATTTGCAATAATATCGCCATGACAGGCATGAGGTTTACAGAAGCAACCCAAACGCTTGCCAATTAATTGTTGTGCATCAGATTTTTTGGCTTTCATTAAAATATCTTTTTCAAAATCGTATTGGAATTTTCCAATGACATCCTCTCTACTTTCATGCTCAGCTCCATTCATAGCATATGGATTCCCCCAAATAGAACCTCGTCCAATATATTCATATTCATCAGATTTTTTAATACTTTGGAATTTAGGGTGATGATGGATATTGATTACACGCGTAATTTTTATGGAGATAATACGTAAGGGTATATTCTTTTCTTTAAAAAACTGGATTTCATTAGGAAATACTTCACCATCATCAAATATCACTACATGAGTATATTTTAGGTCTTCCCAATTGGAATTTATTTCTATTTTTCTACAATTATTATTATTTTGGGAAAATTGGGTTACAAGGGAATTTATATCTTGTGGGCAACATAGTTCAAACTGATTGAATGTACTTGTTATGCGGGATAGTTTTCTCTCAAGTTTAGAATAACAATTAAATTCTTTCGGAAGAAAAACTAAAATATTTGACATAATTAATATAAGTGTTTGATAGAGCTAGAAGCTGTTTGAGTTTGTGCTAAATATTCTAAAACAAGACGGCGATGGCATTGATGGGGTAAATGCTCACTACATAGTAGACAATTGTCGTCGAAATCATTCAGTGAGAAGTGTTTTTCAATATTACGTTTTGCCATAAGATTCATGAACTTATCTTCATAGCTTACCCATTGTATTTCTCCTTTTTTATAACGTTTTAAGATTTCATCAACAGGTGCTAAATCTGGAACGTGTTCATAATCACATTGACAAATTTCTTTTAAAAAATAAATTAAATCATCTCGTTTAGCAAACCCTGCAAGTTGAGAAATATTATTCAAGCGTACATCAATAACTTTTTTTACATTATTTTCTTTAATAAGATGAAAAAAAGATTGTGCCTTTTTCTGAGTAAACCCGATAGTGTAGATACTCATGAATTAAACTTCCTTTGTATGTATCCAGTACGATCAAAAATTGTAGCAACAAATTTGTAGTGAAAATTATGAAATAAAGGGCCTAAACTAACACATAAAACATAATCGTCACCATTTCTTAATGGTAAAACATTAGGCGGTTGATTTGGTTCAGGGTATTGATTTTTTAACATTTTTCTAATAGCAGGACATGTTATAGACAGATTCTCGTATCGTTGGTTATTGAAATTGAATGAAGCTAAAGTTTTAGTTTGAATTTCATTGTTAAAATCATTTATTTCTTTTACAAGAGTTACTTGTAGATTGGTTACTTGAATTAAATATAATGATTGAGCCACTTGAGTATTAACGAAAGCTGGCGTGCATCTATCAGATGATGAAAGCGGATCTAACCATAAATTGGGGGGATTTTCGACTAGTTGGAAAACTGTTTCAGGCTTAAATATTCCAATTTTTTGCCAAGGTTGAGCAGGATCAAAAAAATGATTTTCAGGTTGACCTTGAATATTTAGTGGTTGAGTTAAATTTATTTCTATAAGGTCAAGATTCGAGAGTTGTTCATTATTAATATTGCAGAAGTGATGGGGTACGGAAGCGATTGGCTCTTCACCATGGGGTATTGGTCTAAGCCATTCATTGATGCTTTCTATTGTTTTTTTATTTGTCGAAAGGCTAACAAGTTTTCCGGCAATACATCTCCCTTGTGTTTTAAAAGATTTTGCTAGCGTTAATAAATATGCCATATTGTAAGTTTTTATAAAATATAAAATTATTTACAATATGGCAGGTTTTTTCTATCACTTCAACAACGGCTTCAAAAACTTCGCAGTATGCGAAACTTTAGATTTCACCACATGCTCAGGTGTACCTTCCGCAATAATCATCCCGCCACCTGCACCACCTTCAGGGCCTAAATCAATCACCCAGTCAGCAGTTTTAATCACATCCAAATTATGCTCAATCACCACAATGGTATTGCCCTTATTGCGTAGCTCATGAAGGATATCTAACAGTTTAGCAATGTCATGGAAATGTAGACCTGTAGTGGGTTCATCCAAGATATACAACGTTTTACCCGTATCACGTTTTGCCAATTCACGTGCCAATTTCACACGTTGCGCTTCACCACCTGATAGAGTCGTTGCTGACTGACCTAAACGAATATAGCCTAAACCCACTTGATTCAGCGTTTCTAAACGACGATGAATGACAGGAATAGCATCAAAGAAATGCATAGCATCTTCAACCGTCATATTCAGTACATCTGAAATATTTTTGCCTTTATAACCGACTTCTAAAGTTTCACGGTTATAACGTTCACCATGACAGTTATCACAAGGCACATACATATCAGGTAAGAAGTGCATCGCAACTTTGATCATGCCGTCACCTTCGCAGGCTTCACAACGACCACCTTTTACGTTAAACGAGAAGCGACCCGCAGCATAACCACGTGCTTTGGCTTCAGGTGTTTGCGCAAACAATTCACGGATCGGAGTAAACAAACCCGTATACGTTGCAGGGTTGGAGCGAGGTGTACGACCAATTGGGCTTTGGTCAATATCAACAACCTTATCAAGGAATTGCAGACCATCAATCGAGTCAAATTTTTCAGCCGTTAAAGTGGTTGCACCATTAAGCTGTGTCGCTGCTAAAGGCAATAAAGTACGGTTAATCAGCGTAGATTTACCTGAACCAGACACACCAGTCACACAGGTCATCACACCCAAAGGAATGGTTAAATCCACATTCTGTAGGTTATGACCCGCAGCACCCATCAATTTAATTTGTTCTTCAGGCTTTGGTGGTTCAGTACGTTTTTTCGGTACTTCAATTTTCAGTTTGCCTGATAAATATTGACCCGTGAGAGATTCACTATTCGCAAGGATTTCATCATAAGTCCCTTCAGCAATCACATGACCACCATGAATACCAGCACCAGGACCAATATCGATAATATGATCTGCTGCACGAATCGCATCTTCATCATGCTCAACGACTAAAACGGTATTCCCCAAATCACGTAAGCGGACTAAGGTTTCCAATAGGCGATCATTATCACGTTGATGCAGACCAATCGATGGTTCATCGAGGACATACATCACACCCATCAAACCTGCGCCGATTTGCGAAGCCAAACGAATACGTTGCGCTTCACCACCAGACAATGTTTCTGCTGAGCGAGATAGACTTAAATAGTTCAGACCCACAGAGACTAGAAAGTGCAGGCGCTCACGAATTTCTTTAAAGATTTTATCGGCAATTTCACCTTTTGCACCATCAAGATTTAAATCTTGATAATAACTTTCTGCATCACCAATCGACATTTTGGTAATTTGGGCAATGGTTTTGTCTTTCACTCGAACATGACGTGAAATTTCATTCAGACGTGATCCACCGCAGGCATCACATGCTGCATTAGACAGGTACTGTGCTAAATCATCACGAACATAGTTTGACTCTGTTTCACGATAGCGACGTTCTAAATGTGGCAAAATTCCTTCAAAAGGTTGTACACGATTATGTTTACGACCACGTTCATCGATATAACTTAAATCAACTTTTTCTTTGCCTGTACCGTATAAAAATTTCTTTTTGGTGTCGGCATCCAGTTCATTCCAAGGCGTATCCAAAGAAAAGCCAAAATGCGCAGCCACTTTTTCAATCATGCTGTAGTAGTACGGACGTTGACGATCCCAACCACGAATAGCGCCTTGGCTAATAGAAACCTCAGGACTTGGAATGAGTTTTTCAGCACTAAAATGGCTACGGGTCCCTAAACCATCACAGGTTGGGCAGGCACCAAAGGGATTGTTAAATGAAAACAAACGCGGCTCAAGTTCTGCAACGGCACGGTCACATTCAGGACATGAGTGTTTAGCCGAAAAGACCCGATCTGGGTGTTCACCGTTCATCCAAGACAAAATAGCAATATCACCACCTAAGCGCAGTGCCGTTTCAAAAGATTCTGCAATACGGTTGCCGAGGTCATCACGGACTTTAAAACGATCCACCACCACTTCAATGGTGTGTTTTTTCTTTTTATCGAGTTCTGGAATTGGGTCGAGATCAACAATCTCACCATCGACACGGGCCCGTACAAAACCTTGACTTTGTAGCTGTTCAAACAGGTTGGAATATTCGCCTTTACGCTCACGCACCACAGGTGCAAGCAGCATCAGCGCTGTCCCTTCATCCAATCCTTTTACGGCATCGACCATTTCCGATACGGTCTGTGCCACCATCGGCAAATCATGCTCTGGGCAAAATGGCGTGCCGACACGTGCATAAAGTAGACGTAAATAATCGTAAATTTCGGTAATGGTGCCTACTGTAGAACGCGGGTTGTGGCTGGTTGATTTTTGTTCAATCGCAATTGCAGGGCTTAAGCCTTCAATTGAGTCAACTTCAGGCTTTTCCATTTGTGATAAGAACTGGCGCGCATAGGCCGAGAGCGATTCGACATAACGACGCTGGCCTTCGGCGTACAGCGTATCAAATGCAAGCGATGACTTACCTGAACCAGAAAGTCCCGTGATCACCACGAATTTATCGCGGGGAATATCAAGGTTCACATTTTTTAAGTTATGGGTACGTGCGCCTCGAATACGGATATGACTTTGGCTCATAAAACTATCTCGAAATTGTGCAGATGAAGGAGGTATATGATAACGACTTATGCTTCATTCAAGTGTTAAACATGATTTTATAGCGACAAATCATGTCGGCTAAAAGAAAAGTGATGCTGCTAGACTGTAGCTAGATTTCAGTGTTGAAACAAGTCTCAAGCTATCGATATTGGCTGCGACTGAAGACAGAAAGATGTTTATGCGTTGCGTAAAAAGAGTGGATCACCCATTCGGCGTAGTGTAAAAGTTGCATCATGGTTGTGCTATTTTTGGTTTGCCATACGCCTTCAGGGATAGAGTGTTGTTGTGGTTGCAGCATTTAGCATGCTAGTGCATAAGGACGTTCAAAGATTGAATCGACCGTCTCAAAAGCAAAGGGACGGATAATGTCATGATGGAGACGGGCATAGAAATTGACTTCGTGCTCAAGAGTTTGTAAGAAGGCGTCGTAGTCATTTTCAAAGTCTGGTAGGTCGAGTAAGTCTTGTTCTCGACTTAAAACGCAATGATATTTTTTAATAAACGCCAACATCAATTTTTGAATATGTGGATTGGTATAATAAATGAGATAGGTCGCGGCAGAACCGCAGTGTAAACAGCCTTTTTCAAGGTAAATTTCTTCGTTATTCAGCCAGCAACATTGTACGGTAAAAAATGCACGAATGGCTTCAGTACCTAGAGTATCAGGATGCATGAGAACGGCCCTCGAAAGTTAATTATGCAAATGATAATTATTATCATTATCGGAGTTTAGTTTTAAATGCTTAAAATAGCAATCGCGCCTTCTGAAAAAATACGATATTCGGTCAATAAAAAGCCCTGAAGGGTTCAGGGCTTTTTGGATCATTTTCGCTTTTAAGCGTGGTCTAAACCGAGCCATTGCTGCTGTTTATAAGCGCTGTCCCAGAACAACCATTCCAGTTCAGCCCCTTTACGGTAGGCTTTATGCATTTTCTCAATGGTGTCTGCATCGCAACGCGCAGCCACTTTATCGATGGTTGCAATTACATTACGTACCGCTTGGTTGAATTCTTCCCCTGCGTAAGTATCGATCCACGCTTGGTACGGGTTGTTGGCGATAGAGTTACCCACAATGTCTTTACCGACTTCAGCATAAATCCAAAAACAAGGTAAGAGTGCTGCTAACACCACAGGGTAGCTTTCAGACCATGCTGTTGCCGTTAGAAATGAAGTGTAATGGTGACATGCCAAAGTCAGCGGGGTTTCTTCAAACTGCTGTTTTGAAATATCAAAATTTTTCATAAAGCCATCATGTAAACTGCGTTCCACCACAATCGCTTCTTTAGCCCCTTGGCTAAACTGAATAATGTCGTCAGCCTCATACGCTTTGGCACCACACACCGCTAAAGCACGACCATAAGCCACCAAGTAGTGCGCATCTTGAATCACATAATGGCAAAACGCTTCTTTATTAAGTGTGCCTGAAGCCAATTCTTGGTTAAAAGGTAAAGCCAGTGTTTTTTGATATAAGTCGACATTACGTTGCCAAACGTCTTGAGAAAAAGCCATGATTAGATCCTAAGGGAAGCCAAAATATGGGCAAGACTATAACAACAGTTTGCGCGGAACAACAATCCATCTCCGTACATCGGTGAGATAAGTAAAAATTAACGAAGATGTTTTGGTTTCAGGCGCAAAAAGCGTCATAATTGCGGCCATAAAACTCAACCTGTTTTTTAAGTTTTCGTTCATCTCCAAATTTTTTATAGGTCGATCTGTCATGATGAAACATTTTGGTTTCTCTATCATTTTTACGATCGTGTGTCTTGCGTTGTCTGCGTACTGGGGTTTTACCCATGGACCAGAAGCGGGCTTAAAGACCATGTTTACTGCTTTGACCATTACTGCAATTTTAGCGGTGATGGAGGTCTCGTTATCTTTTGATAATGCCGTGGTCAATGCATCTGTTTTACGTGGTTGGGATCATTTCTGGAAAACGTTGTTCCTGACTGTGGGTATTTTAGTCGCTGTATTTGGTATGCGTTTAATCTTCCCTGTCGCAATTGTGGCGGTAACTGCAGATATGGGCTTTGTTGAAGTCGTACAACTGGCTTTGAATGATCCAAAAACCTACTCACAACGTCTGATGGATCACCACCCTGAAATTGCTGCGTTTGGTGGAGCATTCTTGTTACTTGTGTTCTTAAACTTCTTCTTAGATGAAGAGAAAGACACGCACTGGTTCCGCTGGTTAGAACGCCGTTTGACCAACTTAGCCAATGTTCCTGCAATGTCAGTCTTCCTTGCACTGATTGCACTTTTGGTGATGGCGGCTAATGTCGATGAAGCCAAACGTCTGGTGGTGACCATGGCGGGAATCTGGGGCATCGTGGTTTATATTGGCGTACAAGTCTTGAGTCATTTGTTGGGTGGTGAACCTGAAGTTGATGAAGACGGCAATGCAGTTACGCATGATGCCAATGGCGCAACCACAGGTGTGGTCAAAGCAGGTATTGGTGGTTTCTTATACCTAGAAGTACTTGATGCATCGTTCAGTTTTGATGGCGTAATTGGCGCGTTTGCCATTACTTCCGATGTCGTGATTATTATGTTGGGTCTCGCGATTGGTGCGATTTTCGTGCGTTCGATGACGATTTACTTGGTAGAGAAAGGGACTTTGGATGCCTATGTCTTCCTTGAGCATGGTGCACACTACGCCATTGGTGCTTTAGCATTCATTATGTTGGCAAGTGGTACAGGTCTACATGTACCAGAAGTTGTCACGGGTTTAATTGGTGTGGCCTTTATTGTTTGGGCTGTTATTGCTTCTATTCAATACAAAAAACATCAAGCCGCTTAAAGCAGATTGCTTTAAACCGCAGAAAAGCGCAGCTCAGGCTGCGCTTTTTGTTTTTCAGATCAGGAAGGCTTTTATTAAACATAAAATTCATGCCGCTAGTCGGATTGAATAGCCTATAATCTTGATCCAAGATTAATTCAATACAGTCTGTCCTCGTTTATGATGAATGCTTTAGAACGTCGTTCAACTTTTGCCTTAAGCAGTATTTTTGCCTTACGCATGTTGGGTTTGTTCATGATCATCCCTGTATTTTCTGTGGCAGGGCAGACCTATGAATATGCAACGCCTGCGTTGCTCGGTTTGGCTGTGGGGATTTATGGCTTAACACAGGCCATTTTACAGATTCCTTTCAGCTTGATTGCCGACCGTTATAGCCGTAAGCCTTTGGTGGTTTTTGGGCTACTCCTATTTGCTTTGGGTGGTGCAATTGCAGCGATGTCAGACACCATTTATGGGGTGATTATTGGCCGTGCCATTGCAGGTGGGGGGGCAGTGTCTGCCGTGGTGATGGCACTACTGGCGGATGTGACCCGTGAAGAAAATCGTATGAAAGCCATGGCAACCATGGGCATGAGTATCGGAGTTTCTTTTGCTGTGGCTTTTAGTTTGGGGCCGTGGCTTACCGGTTTGGTGGGAATTTCAGGATTATTCTGGGTAACGACTATCATGGGTTTGGCAGCCATTTCGATGTTGTTTTTGGTGCCCAAAGTCACCCGCCATCATCGTAATTATC
>ERZ650302.2017-NODE-2017-length-11095-cov-17.991033_pt1 | contig 11095 bp, 12 predicted proteins | sample MGYA00376238_ERZ650302 | MGnify/ENA primary metagenome ERZ650302 (study PRJEB26733, sample SAMN07839298) | wastewater metagenome | biome: urban; feature: wastewater treatment plant; material: waste water | place: USA: North Carolina | collected 2016-04-28 ... | reverse complement strand
GAGATTTTTGGGCGGTTTTGCATCGGGAAGTGAGCGCGGCCAAGCGCCGCTCACAAAACGCCGCGCAGCGCCAGACAGCACAAGCCACCCTGCCAGAGGGCTGTGTGCGTGACGTTAAAAAAACACTGCCCCGCAGGGCTTCCCTGCGGGGCAGTGTTTTTTAAGACCGACCCATCACCGCAAATCAAACCGATCTGCGTTCATCACCTTCACCCAGGCGGCGACAAAGTCGTGCACAAACTGCTCGCGGTGGTCGTCCTGGGCGTACACCTCGGCGCAGGCGCGCAGCACGGCGTTGGAGCCAAACACCAAGTCCACGCGGGTGGCGGTCCATTTCAGCGCGCCGGTTTGCCGGTCGCGCAGGGCGTAGCTGTGGCGGCCGGTGGGCGCCCAGGTGTTGCCCATATCGGTGAGGTTGACGAAAAAGTCATTGCTCAACACCCCCACCCGCTCGGTGAACACGCCGTGCGCGCTGCCGCCGTGGTTGGCGCCCAGCACGCGCAGGCCGCCGACCAGCACGGTCATTTCGTGTGCGCTCAGGCGCATCAGCTGGGCGCGGTCCAGCAGCATTTCTTCGGCGCTGACGGCGTAGTCCTGCTTTTGCCAGTTGCGAAAGCCATCGGCCAGCGGCTCCAGCACGGCAAACGATTCAGCGTCGGTTTGCTCGGCGCTGGCGTCGCCCCGGCCTGGCGCAAACGGCACGTCCACCGTCACCCCGGCCGCCTGGGCGGCTTGCTCGATGCCGACATTGCCGGCCAGCACAATCACATCGGCCACACTGGCGCCAGAGGCGGCGGCAATCGGCTCCAGCACCGCCAGCACGCGGGCCAGGCGCTCGGGCTCGTTGCCGGCCCAGTCTTTTTGCGGGGCCAGGCGGATGCGCGCGCCGTTGGCGCCGCCGCGCTTGTCCGAGCCGCGGAAAGTGCGGGCGCTGTCCCAGGCGGTGCTGACCAGTTCGGCAATGCTCAAACCGCTGGCGGCGATGCGGGCTTTGACCGCCGCCACGTCGTAGCCGGTGGGGCCGGCGGGAATCGGGTCTTGCCAGATCAGGTCTTCGGCCGGCACATCCGGGCCAAAGTAGCGCGCTTTCGGGCCCATGTCGCGGTGGGTAAGCTTGAACCAGGCGCGGGCGAACACCTCGGAGAAATACGCCTGATCGTCGCGGAAGCGCTCGGCAATCTTGCGGTAGTCCGGGTCCATTTTCAGCGCCATGTCGGCGTCGGTCATGATGGGCATACAGCGGATGCTGGGGTCTTCCACATCAACCGGCATGTCGGCTTCGTCGATATTCACCGGCTGCCACTGGTGCGCGCCGGCCGGCGATTTTTGCAACTGCCAGTCGTGCTTGAACAGCATGGCAAAGTAGCCGTTGTCCCATTGCGTCGGGTGGGTGGTCCACGCGCCTTCGATGCCGCTGGTGACGGCGTCGCGGCCGATGCCCCGGCTGTGCTGATTATTCCAGCCCAGGCCTTGTTCGTGCAGTTCGGCGCCTTCCGGGGCGGCGCCCAGTTTGGCGGCGCTGCCATTGCCGTGCGCCTTGCCCACGGTGTGGCCGCCAGCGGTCAGCGCGACGGTTTCTTCGTCGTTCATCGCCATGCGGGCAAAGGTGACGCGCATGTCCTGCGCGGTTTTCAGCGGGTCGGGCTGGCCGTCCACGCCTTCCGGGTTGACGTAAATCAGCCCCATCATCACCGCCGCCAGCGGGTTTTCCAGCTCGCGCTGGCCAGAATAGCGGCTGCCTTCGCCGCCGCTGGGCGCCAGCCATTGGCGTTCCGAGCCCCAGTAGATGTCTTTTTCCGGACGCCAGATGTCTTCACGGCCAAAGGCAAAGCCAAAGGTTTTCAGGCCCATCGACTCATACGCCATATTGCCGGCCAGAATCATCAAATCCGCCCAGCTGACCTGATTGCCGTACTTTTTCTTGATCGGCCACAGCAGGCGGCGGGCTTTGTCCAGATTGCCGTTGTCCGGCCAGGAGTTCAGCGGGGCAAAGCGCTGATTGCCGGTGCCCGCGCCGCCACGGCCGTCGGCGATGCGGTAGGTGCCGGCCGAGTGCCAGGCCATGCGGATCATCAGGCCGCCGTAGTGGCCCCAGTCGGCCGGCCACCACGGCTGGCTGTCGGTCATCAGGGCCTTGAGGTCGGCTTTCAGCGCGTCCACGTCCAGGGTTTTCAGCGCCTCGCGGTAGTTAAAGCCGGCGCCCAGCGGATTGGTTTTGCTGTCGTGCTGGTCGAGGATGTCCAGATTCAGCGCCTTGGGCCACCAGGGCTGGGCCATGCCGGCAGAGGTCTGGCCGCCATGGGCAAACGGGCAGCCGCCCGTTCCTTGTTCGATTGCGTGTTCCATTGTGCCTCCTTCGTGGGGTGTGGGGTGCGCCGCCGGGTGAGGCGGACGCCATGCGCTGACGACCTGGCTGTGTTCTCACCTTAGCAGGCGGCATGGCGTTTGCCTGTGCTTGGGCGACATCAGCGTGTGGCAGCAGATGAATGTAGTGTGCGCCAGCGATGGCGATTAATCTAATTAAACGTTTTTCTCGTGTCGATTGCTTAAAGCTATACACCCACCCCGGCAAATCATGAACAAGGAATAAAATTCTGGCTTAGCCATTCATTCTTCACTCGATTGTCCGATGAAAAGCCATTGCGCCCGGCATACGCGCGGCTCACACAACTCAGTGCAGCACTCCTGGCCAGACGCACAAGCGCAGACCGTGCGCGTTGTACAACAAGGTCGGGCAACAACGCCAAGCGCGTGTGTGAGCGACGCTCAGCTCGGGCAGAGAACCCGCAGGACAGAAAACAGGAGCGCAGCCCATGGGCAGCTACACCATTGTTGACACCAACCAGACCAGCTATTACGGCAACACCACCACTATTTCCACCCCGGCCAGCAATGCCAGCTTTTATGGCCAGGATGCCGGTTATCAGGGCAAGCAGCCGTCCTACGTGGACAACGGCAACAGCACGGTCACCGACCTGAACACCGGCTTGACCTGGATGAAAAGCACCACCAGCCAGGAAATGACCTGGGCGCAGGCAGTCAGCTATGCTTCCACGGCGGTGATTGGCGGCTATAGCGACTGGCGGTTGCCCACCATCAAAGAGCTGTATTCGCTGATTGAGTTTTCTGGCTACACCGGCACCAGCGCCAGCACGTCTTCGCCGTATCTGGACACCCGCTATTTCAATTTCTCTTACGGCGACACCAGCACTGGCGAACGCATCATCGACGCACAGGAATGGTCGTCCACCCGCTACGTCAGCACCACCATGAGCGGTGACCCCACCGCATTTGGCGTCAACTTTGCCGATGGCCGCATCAAGGGCTATCCGATTTCGATTGGCGGCACCACGCAAACCATGGACGTGCGCCTGGTGCGCGGCAACACCAGCTATGGCCAGAACGCCTATGTGGACAACGGCAATGGCACCATCACCGACAACGCCACCGGCCTGATGTGGTTGCAAGCCGACAGCGGCTCGGCGATGAGCTGGCAGGATGCGCTGGCCTACGCCGAAGCCTCCACCGCCAGCGGCTACAGCGACTGGCGGCTGCCCAACGCCAAAGAGCTGCAAAGCATTGTTGATTACACCCGCTCGCCCGACACCACCGGCACAGCCGCCATCGACCCCTTGTTCAAGGCCACCAATATCGGCACATCCAGCGCGCCGGAATATGGCTTTTACTGGAGCGGCACCAGCCATGTGGAAAACGGCTCGGGCGACTACGCCGTGTACGTGGCGTTTGGCCGCGCGCTGGGCTGGATGCAGCAAAAAGACGGCAGCTACAAGCTGATGGACGTGCACGGCGCTGGCGCCCAGCGCAGCGACCCGAAAACCGGCAACGCCAGCGACTACCCGCATGGCTTTGGCCCGCAAGGCGACGTGATCCGCATCAACAATATGGTGCGGCTGGTGCGCGACGCCAGCAGCACCAGCAGCGACAACACCAACCAAAGCTTGACCGGCACCAGCGGCAACGACAGCTTTACCGGCGGCACCGGCAACGACACCATTGATGGCGGCGCCGGCATCGACACCGCCGTGTTCAGCAATAAAATCGCCGACTACACCCGCAGCAAGAGCGGCAGCGTGTGGACCATCAAAGCCAATGTCGGCACCGATGGCACCGACACTGTAAGCAATGTCGAGCGCCTGCACTTCAGTGATGGCAATGTGGCGCTGGACACCGACGGCGCCGCCGGCCAGGCCTACCGCCTGTACCGCGCTGCCTTTGCCCGCGAGCCGGACAAGGGAGGAGTGGGTTACTGGATGGCGCAAATGGACAAAGGCATGAGCCTGGCCACCGCCGCATCCAGCTTTATCGCCTCCAGCGAATTCCAGGCCCGCTACGGCAGCGCCCCCAGCAATGGCGACCTGCTGACCAAACTGTATTCGAATGTATTGGGACGCGCCGCAGATCAAAGCGGCTACGACTGGTGGCTGACGCAGATGAACAACGGCCTGAGCAAAACCAATGTGCTGGTGGAATTCGCCCAATCCGCCGAAAACCAGAGCGCCGTGGCCACGCTGATTGGCAGCACGGGCTTTGCGTATACCGAATGGCTGGGTTGACCGCCCCCGTCCTCTCGCTGCGCGAACCGGCCTTGAAACCAGAAAGGGCGAGGTGATAGAGCGTCTGGCCGCCGCTAGCAGAGCCGCTACACTGAGTTTGGTGAGCGGCTCTAACGTGGGCTGTCCGGTATTCTTTTCTTGTCTTGCAGACTGTCGGGGTCGATCACCTCGACAGCACCTGCCCGGCCAATTTTGCACTCGCCAAGCGATTAAGACTTACCCCTTGCTCCGCCGCCATCAGCGCGAGCTGACGGTGCAGTTCGGGTGGAATACGCACGCGAAACTCCCCGCTGTAGTGCTTCTCTGCCAAAGGCTGTGGGATCAACTCTCCATTCGCCTCCAGATCAGCAACCACCTCGGCAACCACCTTGCGCACACCTGCCAGGGCCTCTTCTGGCGTTTCTGCCAGCCAGCTTAGCGAGGGAAACTCGATGCACAACCCAACATGCTCACCATCCTCGGGGGACCATGTTACGCGATAAGTATAATGATCAAGACTCATTGCCTGCCCTCCAGTTTGTCTATTGCTTGCAGCACCTGCCGCACTTGATAAGGCTTGGCCTTACCACCAGCGTCCTGAATATTGACTCGCGGGTCCCCTGGCCATGGCATTTTGAAAATCAGGTGGCTTGTGCCGTTTTGGCGTGGCTCACCAAAAAACGCTTCACAGACTTTGCGCAAATCAACAAAGCGGACATTTGTCGGCTCTCGGCGTAACTGTTCGAGAATCTTTTTGACTGAGCTCATACGGAGGATGGCTCCATTAATGGAACCATCTGTCAAGCAGGATACAAGCCGCGCAGATGCGCACATTTGGGCGTTACGTTGAACAATCGGGAGAGCTGAAAACCGGGGTCTGTCCCCATTTCTATTGCTGGCCCTACCGTTCCTGATCAGATTGCCAGCCGGAGGTGTCAGGCGTGCAGCGCTGCGTACTCGAGTGCGGTGGGCAGGCTACGCGGCATCGACCGGGCCTCCGGCTTGACCGCCTCCCAACCCAAGCATGCCAGCCAGGTCTGACGGGGAATGGACTTGTGGGCGGTGCGGTAGTAGCTGACCATGCGCCGACTGATGCCCAACGCCTCGGCCGCACCACTCAAAGACAAGCCGTTGCGGCTCATCCAGTCATCGAACATCTCATGGCTGACCTCGCCGGCCTGCTCCTTGGCCCAGGCGTACACATTGTCCGCGCCGAACTCCTCGTCGATCCACTCGATACCGTGGCCCCACTCGCTGATGTGGACACGGGTAAACATGGCTGGATCAAGGATGGGGGCCAGAGCCGAATGGCGGCGCAGGCGATCCTCGACGTCGATCTCCAGCACCTCGCCGGTACTCCAGGTGGTACGCAGGCGGTACGGCGCCATGGCCTCGACCGCCTGCAACTGCGGAAAGAAGTAGTCGCTCATGCTCGATTCCTTTGCCATTGATGTTGTAGATCGACCTGGTGGGTCTTGATCCAGACGAGCGCCTCGCGGATTTCCCGCGAGGCAACCCGACCTTTGATCTCGAAGCTGTCCAGGTCTACGGTGCAGTCTCGGCCATCGCGTAGCTTGACGTGCACATGCGGTGGCGGGTGGTCGTCCAGGTACATCACGACCCGGCTGCTATCGAAACGCTGAAGGGTGCTCATAGAGCCAGTCTAGTGCAATGGTTGCCCTGGTACAATCCTCTCCCTGGCCCGGGGGCCCCACGTCCGCCACCGTCTGGCGGGTAGCGCGCAGGGTCTGGGGGTCCAGGTGGGCGAGCGGACATCGCCCAATGCGAATAATCGGGGTCTGTCCCCTATTATTGTTATTTCTTCAGCACACGTTCGCTGACACACCAAACCTCAAGCCCGTCGCCTTAAGCACCGCATTGAGCGTCCGAATGGTTGGATTGCCCCGGCTTGACAGCGTGCGATACAGCGTTTCACGCGACAAATGGGTTTTTTCGGCCACCACGGCAATGCCGCCACGAGCCTCGACAACCTTCCGCAATGCCACCAGATAGATAGCGGGATCGTCGTCCTCGCTGGCTGCATTCAGGTACTCGGCGGCAAACTCGGCATCCGCGAGTTGTGCCATCAACCAGTCATCGTGTTTGGCGCACGTTTTCATCGATTGCTCCTTGTTTGCCATTCGTTCCAGCGCTGAATCGCGCATGCAATGTCTTTCGATTGCGTCCGCTTGTCGCCACCCTCGCAGAGCAGAACCACCCGTTTACCGGCAATGGCGTAGTAAACCCGGTAGCCCGGCCCCCAATCCACGCGTAGCTCCCACACTCCTGAGCCGACCGGTTTACAGTCACCGAAGTTGCCGTTCTGCAACCGCAGCAAACGCACAGCGATGCGTGCCTGAGCCACTCTATCCTGGAGGTGATCCAGCCAATGGGCAAAGACATCCTGCCCTTCAGAATCAATGTAATGGCGCAATTCGTACATGGAATTATTGTAGCCCAAAGGCTACTGAGCGGAAAATATCTTGAGTCATGCCCCCGCCAAGGAAAAACCCCACCCCGCTGGTGGCGGGATGGGTTGAAGGGCTTGCCCCCGGTGGGCTGGGGGATAGGGGATATAGCTAAATAATTGGGGGCTGCCCCCCTATTGCTTTTTCAGCTAAGCACCTGAATGCCGTATTTCTGAACAATCGACAGGAGCTTGATCGCCATACCGCTTGGGCGTTTTGCGCCACTCTCCCACTTCTGGACGGTTGATTCGCTGGTATTCAGATAGCGGGCAAAAACCGGTTGGCTGACGTGGTTTTGCTCCCGAATCTGCTTGATCTGCTCGGGCTTGATCTCCTCAGGAACGACCAGGCATGCATCATCAAAATTGCGCAGCGTCGCCTTGTCTATGGCGCCCACCTTGAAAAGTGCGTTGGCTGACGAATGAATCGCCTCGAATGCATCGCTCTTGTATTTCATCTTAGCCATGGCAGATCTCCATCCAGTCCTTGTCACGCAACAACTGTTCGATTTGTAGTGCGGTCAATCCAGCATATGCCTTGGCAAGCGCTCGAAAGCTCACCAATTCGTCATCCTCGATATTTGCCTTGTTCTGTTTGGCAAACAGGTACTCATGCATCCTGGCCGTTCTGTGTTGTCTCAACAACAGCGTATTCGACATGACGCGCAAACCAGCGACGCCTTCCGCCGGCCTGAAGGCCGAAGCTTGTCGCGCACCGGGTCAAAAATCGGTATTGGTGAAACGGTGCTCAAATGGGCAAAGCCTGCTGTTTCTGCTGCATTTCATCCGGCAGCGTCATTTTGCGCGGTCGTCCGCGCGGACGCACCTCGCAGCGCCGGCCGATCATGCGCTCAATCTGGTCGAGAAACCTCCCCTTGCCCAGTGGCTGCCCTTGCTCCAACGCCAGACGAATATCCGCCACCGCTTCACGATCAAGCTCACTGCGAAACAGGAACCGATACACCGCCTGGCGATTAGCCGCGTCGCCATCCAGGGCAAGATACAAGTCATGTGGCGTCAGCAACGCATCTGCTTGTCCCAGGCCATTGCTGCGATAGCTGCTCCAACGGTAATGGGCGGGATCGTCGGTCATGCCGGCGCGCACCGGATTCAGTTCGATGTAGCGTTGGCAGAGCAACAAATAATCCTCAGCATGCACCAGCGAAGACTTGTAACGGCTGTCCCACAATGTCCCGGTGCGGCGATAGGTCTTGTTGATGTACTGCACATAGCGTCGGCCGAGCGACATGACCAGTTGCGATACCGCTTCGGCGCTGGTCGGCGTCAGCAGCAGATGCACATGGTTGGTCATCAGCACATAGGCATGCAAGGCGCAGCCGGTCTTCTTCAACGCATCACCCAGCCATTCCCGATAGGCCAGATAATCCTCATCAGTAAAAAAGCAGGCATCGCGATTGTGGCCTCGCTGCACCAAGTGGATGGGCACACCGGGCAGGTGGATGCGGGGACGACGGGGCATGGTCAGATTTCCGTACTTTCCAGGTACAGGCTTTCCGGTGCGATATCCACATCTTCGTTCCAGACCACGGTATTGTGCGCTACCCGCGCTTGCGCGAAGAGGCTGCGGGACTTCAAGGCCTCAAACGCCGGGTAAGCAAGATAAGGACTGACATCGAACTGCCGTATTTCGCCATTATTAAAAGTCACATTCAGCGAATAGTTCTCGGCAACTGAGACCGATACCGGTCTGGGTAATTTTCCTGATGCGCTCATTTCATGCTCACCTCAAGGGCTCAATCTTATCGGGCGTCGCGCCGGAAACGGCCAGCTTCCAGTCTGCCATCAGCTCATCCGCATGCAACGCTATCCAAGCCTGCACCAGCTTGTATTGCTTTCCTGGCAACTCACCTTCTAGCAATTCACCGTCAGGAATCTGGAAGATGGCCTCTGCCTCTGCGTATTCAACGTGAATGTGCGGAAGGTGGTGCTACTTGGTATCAAGCACATACATTCTGATGAGTATTCCGTAGAACATGCTGATTGTTGGCATGAGCGTGCTCCGAGAACTTGATTGAGGCAGTGTACCAGATTTATATTGACCCTGACCCCTTTAGACCTGCAGGTAGGCGCCGTCGCCAAGCGGCTGCCAGCCGATGGATTCGGCCTCTTCAATAGAAAAAACCCTGCCCCTCGTGAGAAGGACAGGGTTCTAAGGCTTTCACTTCAAGCACCTACCCGAGGGCGGGTGCTTGTCTCCGGAGGAGATTAGGCCAAGATGAAATCTGCAAGGGTGTAGCTGTCGATATTAGCAGCAGCACCACCAGTACCAGTAACGCCGACCAGTTTGATCGCGAGATCAGAACCAGCGTTGAAATTGCCATCCTTGTTCGCATCAACGTAGACGAAAGAATCCGTTCCATCATCATGAGTAACGATACGAGCGGTACCGGTGAAGAAACCAGCAATGTCACCTGCAGGTTTTACAGCGGAAGTGCCGATAGTGGTATCAGCACCCAGGGCAAAAGCAGAAAGATCAATTTTATCTTCGCCCACGCTATCGAATTGAGCTAGCGAGGTGATTTTATTAATCGTAGAGACATTAGCGGATGTGAACTTAACTACGTCTGCCTGCGTACCAGTTGACATCTTGATGTTGTTGCTACCCTTGCTGGAAGCCAAAATCGTGATACCGGCATCAGACTCAGTACCGGTGTCAAAATCTACGGTCAGATCGCCCGTGAAGCCAGATGCATCGAACTTGGTCAGCGCCTTAAAGTCGTTAGCGGCATTGCCACCGAGGGTGGTAACGCCACCAGTACCGGCAGCACCTGTCAAGGTGATGGTCTTGGTGTTGGTCAGAACCAAGGAGTTAATGGTGTTAGCGTTCGCTGCTGCAGTGGTGGTAGCAGCATCGTCAGACACCACAACTTTCAGAGTTTCAATGCCAAGAACGCTGACAGCATCTGCCGCAGCACCCACTACAACTTCTTTCAGATTGAGGGTTGCAGTATCAGTGCTACCGCCAACATTCTTAAACGTGAACGTGCTGGTTTCGGCTGCCTTTTGGGTACCTTGAACGCCAACAGCCGTCGAGGTGCTGATGTTCGTGACGGTCAGACCTTGGCCGGTACCAGCAGTACCTTTGTGCCAAACTTCATTGACGCCGGTCGCATCGGTCAGATTCAGCGTTGCCGGACCGGTAACGGTAGAAACCACAATTTTCTCAATGTTCTTGAGAACGGGGGCTGCTGCTGTAGCGTTCAGAAGAGCATTCAGAGTGTCATTGCCCGCGCCGCCATCAATAGTGTCAGCGCTAGCCAAATCACCAGCAGCAAGATCACCACGGAAGACGTCATCACCGCCAGTGGTTTTCTTGGTGCTATCAGCTTGATCCGGGGTAAGAACGTCCGTACCCGTAGTGAGCGTGAAAGTCGAACCAGTCGAACCAGTCGAAGTGACGTTGCTCTTCACCGTGCTCAGCAGGCTATTCAGCGTGGTGGCGCTGGTGGCGTTGGTCAGGGTGGCCGCATCGCTGGTCACGGCGGCCAGCCAGTTTTTCACGGCTTGCAGGCCGGTGCTGTTGGCCGTGGCGTAGGCGGTGGCGGAGTCGGCGTTGCTGGCAGTGCTCAGCGAGGAGGTGAAAGCAGTGGCGGCGGCCACTTTGTTGCTAACCAGGGTGCCGTCAGCGGTTTTGTTGGTGATGGCCAGGTCAGCCACGGTGGCGGCAATGCTGCCCAGGGTAACGGTGCCTTTGTCCAGCAGGCCCACCCAGTAGTTCAGCGCGTCCACGGATTCCACTGCGCGGCCAAACAGGTTTTGGTACACAGCGTTCACCAGCTGGGTGCTGTTCATATTGCTGTACAGGCTGGTGTATTCCGGGGTTTTGGAGAATGCGTCCAGCAGGTTGGCCACGCTGGCAGCCGGGCTGCTGGTCCAGTAGTTCAGGCCAGCCAGGTCGGCCGGGCGGTTAAAAAAGGCAACGTAAGCTTGTTGCACTTGGGCGGTATTCACAGCCATGGATTTGCTCCTGAAAAAATTCTCGAAAAGGTATTAAGAGCGGCTAACAAAACCTATCGATAAATCGTAAACAAATCAATGAACAAGCAAGCTTAAG
>ERZ650302.2014-NODE-2014-length-11099-cov-4.098968_pt1 | contig 11099 bp, 10 predicted proteins | sample MGYA00376238_ERZ650302 | MGnify/ENA primary metagenome ERZ650302 (study PRJEB26733, sample SAMN07839298) | wastewater metagenome | biome: urban; feature: wastewater treatment plant; material: waste water | place: USA: North Carolina | collected 2016-04-28 ... | reverse complement strand
AATATCAAACAGCTTCTTGTCGCTGTCCTTTATCATCTGCTGGAACTCCGGGCGGTTGTCCGTCTTGGCGGAGATAGCACGGTCAATATAGTGCTTGACGATGGTGATGCCGTTTTTCTCGGCATAAGCCGTGCATTCCCGGATCTGGCCTTCGATGGATTCTTCGCGCTGGTTGTCCGAGGAATAGCGGGCATAGATCACGGCGGTCATGGCAGGCACCTCACTTTACACATCATTGAACGGTGGAACGTTCATCTTAAGCAATGTTTCGTATAATGTATATACCACAGTTTTGCCCTGATTGCAAGCCCAATGATTTATTTTCATGATTCCAACAGACAAATTGTCTTAAGATTATATTCCGAGCAAAATGTGAAGTCCAAGCCCGGCCACGCCGCACAGGCACATGGTCAGGATGGGATTCCACTTGAGCTTCCGTAGGACAAAAAATGCCGATGCAAAACTGCCGATGCCGATCCAGTCTACGTTGGCGAGCGTCTTTGCACTCTCTCCGAACACCACCATAGACAGTATAGAAAGACCTGCACCAAAGATAAGCGCTACAATGACCGGACGCAGGCAGGCCAGAACACTTTGCAGCAGAGAAATATCCTTGTATTTACGATAGATGTAGGATAGAAGTGAAACAAAGAACAGCGCCGGTGTAATGCAACCTAGTGTTGCAATGATGGCTCCGGGTACCTGCGCGATACGCAAACCAACAAAAGTTGCCGAGTTGACCGCAATGGGACCAGGGGTCATTTCTGCAATCGTGATGAGGTCAGTAAACTCCTGCATCGTCAGCCAGCCATGTTGTTCCACCACTTGGCTCTGGATCAGCGGCATGGCCGCATAGCCGCCGCCTACGCTGAACATACCCACCTGCAAAAAGCTGAGAAAAAGCTGTAAGTAGATCATTTTGCACCACCTTTTTTCCACTGGACCAGAGCCAGCACCACGCCGAATACTGCAGCGGCAAGGATGACCACCACCACATTGACATCAAACACCGTATTTGCGACAAACGCTGCGACCATCAGGGCAATATACACCCATGAGCGGGTCTTCAGCACCTTGCCGCCGAGGTCGAATACAACATCCAGAATGACCGCCGCCACACCAGCCTGCATTCCCTTGAGTAACAACGCGATATAGCGATTGGTGGCAAAAGCATTGTAGAACACAGAAATGACTGAAAGAATGACCATAGGTGGGATGATGGTGCCCAACACTGCCACGATCATTCCAATCAAGCCTTCTACCTGCCAGCCTACCAGAATTGCAGCATTGACCGCGATTGCGCCCGGAGAGGACTGCGCCAACGCTGTCATATCCAGCATTTCCTGTTCATCGATCCAGTGCAGCTCATCTACAAATTTTTTCTTCATAAAGGTCACGATGACAAAGCCGCCGCCGAAGGTAAAGCTGCTAATGTACAGCGTACTCAAAAACAGCTTCCAAAGCCGTGCTAACCGTGTACCGTATGTTTTATTTTCATCCATACAAGTTTTCTTCTCCTTTTTTTGATTTTCGGACAACTATATTCGTTTTCTTACTATTTCAAACAGCTTTTAACTGTTACTGCTTGCGAAAGCCCGTATTTTCCGGTATCCTTGTTTTAAGAACTGCGAAGCACGGAGGGAATCTCTATGAAACATAATACATTTCTCGTCAAGCCAGCGTCCAGCCTGTGCAATCTGCGTTGCCGGTACTGCTTTTATGACGATGTTTCCAACAGCCGAGCCTGCAAAAATATGGGACTGCTTTCCCATGAAATGGCAGGAGAACTGGTTGAAAAGGCTTTTGCAGCCACAGAGGAAGGCGGCAGCGTCCATTTTCTGTTTCAGGGCGGCGAACCGACTCTTGCCGGGTTGGATTTCTTCCGGTTCTTTCTGGAAACGGAGCGTTCCATGCAGCGCAATATCTCTGTGTTCCACAGCATCCAGACCAATGGCATTTGTCTGGATGAAGAGTGGGCTTCCTTTTTCAAAGCCAACTCTTTCCTCGTAGGCCTCTCTCTGGACGGCACACAGGAGAACCATGATCTCTATCGGCTGGACGCAGCTGGGCAGGGCACATGGGATAAAGTAACTCATGCGCTTGCGCTGCTGGATGCCTACAGGGTCGAAACGAATCTGCTCTGTGTTGTGACCGGACAGCTGGCCAGAAAGCCGCAGCGAGCCTTCAAAAGCCTCTGCGAGTTGGGACAGCACAATCTGCAATTCATCCCATGTCTTGACCCACTTGATACGATTGGAGGGCAGGCATATTCTCTAACGCCGGAACTTTATGGTCGTTTTCTGTGCGGCGTCTTTGATACTTGGTATCAGCAGCTGCAACGAGGCAATTATATCAGCGTTCGCAATTTTGAGGACTATCTGCGTATCCTGCTGGGAATGCCGCCTACCTCCTGCGCTTCCTCCGGTTCCTGTGGACATTATCTTACCGTAGAAGGTGACGGAAGCCTTTATCCCTGTGACTTTTATGTTCTGGATGAGTGGAAGCTGGGAAATCTGAGCCACTGTACCGTTGAAGATGCGCTTGATTCTCCCACAAGCCAGACATTTCTGGCACAGGGCCGCAAACGCCCGGCGGAATGCGCAGCATGTGCTTATCAGCTGCTCTGCCGGGGCGGATGCAAGCGAGATTGGGATGCCTCTGGAAGCAACCGCTTTTGCGCAGCGTATAAGCAGTTCTTTGCCTATGTGCTTCCGCGCCTGCATACTGCTGCACATTTTCTGGCACAACAAAACCGATAAAGAGATTCTCCCGGAGAGCAGGACTGACTCCGGGAGAATCTTTATTTTACCTTTTTGATCTTCCGGATGGAATGGCCATCGTAGAGGATGGGCTTCATGACATAAGTGTAGTTCCGGTCATCGCATTCGCCGGTGGAAATCATCTCCATAAGCCGCAGCGCAAGCTGACGTCCCATCTCGAAGCCTTGCTCCACGGAGCAGGTAACATCCTCCTGCCGATAAGTTTCTTCGGAATAATCAAAACAGACCAGCGAATAATCTTCGGGTACAGTCTTCCCCATTTTCTGCAGGGTTTTCATGACCAGCCGATAGATGATGTAGTTGCAGCAGACGATAGCGGTGCATTTAGGGATGCTCTTCAGAAATCTTTCAATGGAACGGACATAGCTTTCGTTGTGGGCTTCGTCCGAAATACACCACTTGATGTAATCATCGTTCAGTTCCAAACCACGATTTCGCATCGCTTCCGCCATGCCTTGAAACTTTTCTACGCTCTGGTAGTTGTCGTACACGAAGATGCCTGCAATGTGGCTGTGTCCGGCATCCATCAGGCGTTCTATCAGCTGATGGGCACATTCGATATCATTGATCGTTACGCGGGGGCAGCGCAAGTTCCGATAGAAGTTGTTGTAGAATATCACCGGGATCTTACGTCGGTAAAGCTCCTTGTAGCAGTCAAGATTTGGGCTGAGGATGCTCGATTTGACACCATCCACGATGAAACCGTGAAAATTCTGATGTACCACAGTCTCCAGACAGCGGCGTTCGTTGCAGAATTTGTTATCGGTCAGAAATACATGGAGGTCAACCTGCTCCTGCGTCAGAACACTGCGAACCCCTTCGATTAATCCCGAATTGGCACTTGTATCCTGTCCCTGCAGGACAAGGCCGATTTTATAAAGGGCATCATCTGTGTTCAAATCCCGCGTCATTACTTTTTCCCGGTGGAAATAAGTCCCACTTCCCTTGAGCTTGTACACGAGTCCTTCTGCTACCAACTGGTCGATGGCCACTCGTATCGTTTCTCGGCTGACACCCAGCTTCCGGCAGAGCGCATTTTCCGAAGGCAAACGCTGGTTCCCGGAAAATTTGTTTTCGTCGATATAAGCCAGAAGCCAACGATATACCTGAGCAGATTTTTTCTCAGCAGCCGAGAGCATGGGCAAGCGCTCCTTTTCAGTCGGTGATGGTGGGGCGGGTGCCTTCTGCGTGCTGTATCCAGTTCAGCAAGCGCTCACGAAGCTCCGCTTTGACGTCGGCGTATGCAGGATCTGCGACAACATTGTTCAGCTGCCACGGGTCTTTCTGCATATCATAGAGGAAGTCGTCCGCATACACATCAGATGCCGCAGCCTCGCCGCCATTGACACCGGGGGCATAGACAGAGTACATATAATCTGCCGTGCGGATGCAGCGGCCGCAGCGGCTCTCCGAGATTTGGGCGTAGACCTCATTAGCTCTATTATGATTTTTCTTTTCCACAACGTCAAGCAGATTTTCGCCGATCATCTTGTCGCCGACATCCACGCCTGCCAAAGCCAACAGAGTCTTGGGGATGCTCTCGGTGCTGACCAGCTCGGTGACTTCCTTGCCGCCCTTGAACGGGCCGCCGCAGATGACCAGCGGCACATGCAGGCAGCCGTCGTGGCACGAGCGCTTATAGTCATCGTATCCGTTCAGATGGGCGTCGCGGTTGCGGGTCTTGAAATGAGAGCCATGGTCGGAAGCGTAAAGGATAACAGTATTCTCATACAGACCCTTTTCTTTCAGTTTTTCCACCAGCTTGCCGAGGTTCTCGTCGAGGCTTGCGCACTGTCCCAGATAATCCGGATACTCTTCTGCTGCATTGCCGCCCAGAGCCTTCAAGTCTTCGGGGAGGACAAAATCCGCAAATCGCTGCTTCGAGCCGTTGGGGCCTTCGTAGTGGTTGTGGTCATTCTGATGGTGCGGCTCAATTTGGGATACGGTCATGAAGAAGGGCTTTTCGCCGGTGTACTGGTCGAGGTAGTCCAGCGCGAACTGGTTGATGCAGTCAGCACGGTAGCCCTTAAAATCGATGCGGTTGTTGTTCTCGTCGAACACATAGCCGTCGTAGCCGTGGGAGGTAAATTCCAGCACATCGGCTGCACGCCAGTAGCCGGTGTAGCCGCCGCGCAACTCCAACGGAACGGCTGTAATGGTATGGTCAATGGTCGGCTTCTTTTCCAGCTCGCCATCCGAGGCCAGATGCCACTTGCCGACATAGGCAGTTTCGTAGCCGGCATCTTTTTCCATATACTCGCCCAGAGTCTTGATATTCGAGGGCAGCATCAGGTTATTGCGGAAACAGCCTGTCTCAGTGGGGTATTTTCCGGTCTGGAACAGGGCGCGGCAAGGGCCGCACACCGGCTGGGGAGAGAAAGCATTGTCAAATTTTACGCCCTCCTCTGCCAGCTTGTCCAGATTGGGTGTGACGTTGAGCGGCTGGCCGAAGCAGCCGCAGGTATCCCAGCGCTGCTGGTCACTGAAGTAGAAAATAATGTTATATGCCACGGTCTTTACCTCCTTTTACTGTTCCACTTTCGCGTTCTTCGTTTCCTTCATCTTGCCGCGCAGGATGCCGATGATAACCACCACGATTAGCGCGATAAAAATCCAGCAATACACACTGCTGAAGAAGATTTTGGGACTTCCATCCGAGATGAGCAGGGCGCGGCGGAAGTTCGTCTCGGTCATATTGCCCAGCACCATGCCCAGCAGCACAGGGACAGCGGGCAGCTCCAGCTTGCGCATGAACCACGCCATCACGCCGAACACCAGCGCAACGCTCAAATCAAAATAGCTGCTGTTCACCGAGTAAGCACCGGCGAAACAGAAAATCACGATGATGGGGGTCAAGATCTGCTGAGGGATGGAGACGACCTTTGCAAACAGGCTAGTCAGGTATTTGCCCTGCAGGAACATGAAGATGTTCACGAGGATAAGGCCCAGCATGATGGCATACATGATAGCGCCGTCGGTGGTGAACAGCGAGAGACCGGGGTTCAGGCCATTTATCATCAGGGCCGACAACATGATGGCCACGCAGCCGTCGCCGGGGATGCCCAGCGTCAGCAAGGGAATCAGGGTCGCGCCACAGACGGCATTGTTGGCAGACTCAGCAGCCGCAACGCCCTCCACAGAACCGTGGCCGAATTCCTCGGGATGCTTGGACAGGTTCTTCGCAGTGTTGTAGGAGAACCACGAGGCCTCCGACGCACCCGTGCCAGGTACGATACCAACACAGGAACCGATGATAGAACCCATCAGCACTGGTCGGAACATCCGCTTGTATTCATCTTTTGTGATTTTGCCGTCATCATTGCCGATTTTTCCGGCGTGAAGGTTCAACTCATTCCGCTTCAGCTCTGCCTTGCCAATGATTTCCACCAGTGCGAACAAACCGATGAGGGTAACGGCAAGGTCAAGACCCAGATACAGACGGGGAATACCAAATGTAAAGCGGTCATAGCTGGTCATGGGGTCTGCGCCCACACAGGAAATAAGCAAACCAAGGCAGGCGGCGATGATGCCCTTGACAAGGCTCTTACCAGAAACGCCTGCAATAATCGTCATGCCGAACAGGCAGACCATAAAGTACTCCGCCGTGCCGAGCTGTGCCGAAATTTTTGCGACCTGAGGGCCGAGGAAGAGCAGCACCAACGCAGAGAAGATACCGCCAAAGGTAGATGCATAAAGTGCAATTTTCAACGCCGCCTTAGTGCGGCCCATTTTGGACAGCGGATAGCCGTCCAGCATAGTAGCCGCCGCGTGGGGCGTGCCCGGGGTGTTGATGAGGATGGCCGACACCGAGCCGCCGTATCCACCCGCACAGTAAATGCCCAACAGGAACATCATACCGGGGATCGCCTTCATGGTGTAGGTGACGGGCAGGAACAGGATGATGCAGAGGATGACGCTCAGGCCCGGGATGGCCGCAAACACGCAGCCGATAAAGACGCCGAGGTTGATCCAGATGATATTTTCGAGGGTGAAAAGCAGCCCGGAGGCCGGGCCGATAAAGTCAAACAAACCCATATTCTGCCTCCTCAGAAACTAACATTCAGCACAAAGTGGAATACGACCCAAATCAACACAGCCATTGAAACTGTGATGGCATAGTAAAGGGGTTTCTTGCAGCGGAAAAAGACCAGAAATGCCAGTGCGCAGAATACAGCGCCCACAACAAACAGATCCGTGACCTCTGCCAGCAGATAAGTGACCACCAGAATGAGGACGATGACGAGTGCTTTTTGTTTCCACCAAAAGATTCAGCGTTTTAGTTTTGGTCGGGCGGTGCATCACCATGTTGTATGCCTCGCGGCCCACCAGAAGGGCGCTCATGGCCAGCATGAGCCAAATCAGCATCGTCGGGAAAGCGCGGCCATTCACAACGTCTTTTTCCGAGATCTGCACCTGCTGCGGCATGATGAGCAGCAGCACGATGCCAATGACCAGAAACAGAATGCCGCAGATCAAATCAACAGGGTACTCGATGTTCTTCTTCTCGAGCTTCGCGCCCCAGTCATCCAGTCTTGCTTCGATGCGTTCTATCAGATTTTTCACCTGTTTCCACTCCTTTTTAAATATAAAAGCAGGGGGACGGGGTCATCCCCTTCCCCCTGCTTCAGCTTTTTGTCGCTATGAGGGCTTTTTATCAGCCTGCCACGATGTCCTTATACTGCTCGACGATGCTCTTGACGTTCTCAATGTGAGCCTTCACATCGTCCTCGGTCATGGTATCGACTTCCAGCAGCATGGTGTCGTTCAGCCACTCGACCATCTCATCATCGGCGAGGATCTTATCATACAGCTCTTTCAGCTCGGCAACCTTTGCGGCGTCAGTACCTTTGCGAGCCATGACGAAGCAGCGGTTGCGGAAGTAGGGGTAGCCCTTGGAGCCAACGCCCTCAACGCCTGCGAAGGGGCCGTTTTCGATAGCCTTGTCATCGAATGCGCAAACCACATCAACGCCGCCCTGCTGGTAGGTCTCAAGAATCTGAGACTGGTGAGAGACCGCGAAGTTCGTTTCACTCTTAGCTACAGCCTGTGCAGCCTCCGCAGCGGACTGGTACGGAGTCAGTTTCAGCTGGTCGCCGGCACCCATAGAGCCGAACAGAGCCGCTGCCAGGAAAGCCTCGGAGCCGGTAGCGCCGTTAACGGCCACGGATACGGGGTTGCCTGCCTTGACATAGGCCTCCAGATCGTCCAGATTCTTGAGGTTCAGTGAAGAATCAGCGGACAGGACGAAGACGGAGGAGTACAAGTTCTCCACGAACTCGAAATCGTCGTAGCTGAACTGCAGCTTGGCCGGATCCAGAGTCTCGGTAATGGCGAACAGACCCTCACCGGCGAAGACCAGTTCCTTATCATTTGCCTTAGTACTGGACACCCAAGTGTTGACAGTAGCAGCATCGCCCTTGACGGCTTCAGCAACCAGTGTGATTTTATTATCAGAATAATCAGGGGACTTGGCAGCAGCCTTTTGGCTGACCATCGCTGCTACACCAGACGGTGCCCACGGGCAGGTAACTTTCCAGCTCTCCTGTTTGCTTCCGCAGCCGGTAAGCATCGACAAAGCAAGGACACCGGCGGTGACCAACGCCGCAATACGCTTTTTCATCATTTTACTCTCCTTTTTTGTTTTGCCTTTTCGTGTGGTAGCAAGCACTTCACCGTGCTTTTGTTACCAACAAGATAACATTTCAAGCAATTTCAAGTCAACAAATTTTTTTATTTTACAAAAAAAGTTGTCTGGCAAAAGAGCTAAATGACCACATCTGTATTTTGCTGTAGAAAACTTATTGTGCATATTGCACATCCGCTTGAATCATCTTTGTGCAGCTTAAATTCTTTCATGATGTAAAGTGTATCATATTCATAATAGAAGTCTTACTATTGTCTCCATTCATAAATAATTTCTTCGGAATCATCTTGACGTACCCTACGAACCATGATATTCTCTATCACAAATCCCACTGAACTTGTAGATTGATTGCAAATCTTCTGCAAAAGTGGTTGGTTATCACCGTGAGACCCACCACTTCAGTGAGGGAAAGTCCACGAAAGAATTTACCGCCCCGCAACACACCCGATCTATTTTGCCGCCGATTCACCCGACAAAATCCATCGCTGCGCTGCGTGGGCGGTATTTTTCTTTATGGGAAACGTACCTTGAAAATTTCATGAGCCGACCGGACGTGATACCGACTTTCCGTCAACGCCGCTGCACAAACAGGGGCAGGAACTTCGTTCGGAGCAAACGGTGACCCCATTACATGAGCAGCACCACCTCTACTTATTTTTGCGTCTTAACAATTCGGAAACATTTGTTGAAAATGCGTTTTGAGCGCAGCGGTAGAGGGCAAGAACCGTCCCGTGGCCACAAATTTTCAATTCTTGAAAATTTCCTGTCCATCCGGGACTTCACTTCTCAAACTCTTGCGAGTTTTCCAAGTGATCTTGTTGGGGCGTGCCTGCCCCAAACCCTGCTCATGGTTCGCACCTGACGGTGCGAACAGCAACGGCGTGTCGTGCTTACATAACTTCACCGAGGAGTTATCGAACAGACAGGAGGTACAATGACCAAAACGAATGTTCAACCGATTCCTAGCAATTCCCAGCACCACGACACGCCGAACAACAAAACAAATAGAGAGCAGACTGTTCTTCTTTCACACACCCATTAAATAATTTTCCTGAATCCGCTTGACAAATATTACGGTTAGCGATATACTTATTACAGTAACCGTAATAAGGAGGCAAACCATGCGCGATAATGCAAAAGGTGGTGCGCTTACAGAAGTCACCTTTTATATTTTGCTCTCTCTTTATACGCCAAAACACGGATACGCCGTCATGCAATTTATTGAAGAAAAAACAGGCGGACGGCTTTCATTAGGTGCAGGTACTTTATATGGAGCATTGAATTCTTTGCAGGACAAGAAATGGATCGAACCTTGCGGAGATTGTGATGGAAGAAAAAAAGAATACCGTATTACGATGCATGGGAAGGAAGTCGCAGAAAAAGAACTCACAAGACTAAATGAGCTTGTAAGCATCGCGAGTGAAATTATTGGAGAGGTACAGTATGAGTAAAAAATGCTATCGCTTCTTTGGTGGATTGCTAAATGCACAGGCAAAATGGTTAAACAAAATGTCTCAAAAAGGCTATCGACTTGTCCGGACAGGAAGAATGCTCTATGAATTCGAAAAATGTAATCCCGATGAAGTGACCTATTGTGTAGAGTTTATCGGAGAAAAATCAAAAGATAACGCAACAGACTATGCTAACTTTTTGGAGGATATGGGCTACAAGGTATTTTTCAAGAACATCAATCTAAACTATTCTGTCGGAAAAGTTCGATTGCGTCCATGGGCGGAAATGGGCGGTTGTATTGCAACAAACGCAACAACTTTTAACAGGGAACTATTGATTGTAGAAAAATCAAACGACGGAAAGCCTTTTGAACTTCATACTTCTTATGCCGATAAAGAAAAATACTACCGCACTTTGCGTAACCCATGGCTATTCCTGCTGCTTCTATTTGCACTGTTTGCCATTATCAAGCATTCTATCATCTTGGGTATTTTTTCATTGGTTTCTGCAATTCCCAGCATTCTATACCAGCTCCAAATTATAAATGTCCGACAAAAAGCCAAAACGTGGGAACAATAAATAATAATCAAGAGGGTGACAACAAAAGCTGTCGCCCTCTTGATTGTTATTTATAGAAATACAAAAAAGATTGCTCCGCAGCCTTTGAGGAACAGCATCGTGCAGAGCTGACAGCGTACCGGGCGGCAGCAGCCTATTTCAAGGCAAACAACATCACAAAGCTGCCCAGCCCGAAAAAGCTGGAAGCCGAGTATGCGCAGCTGGCATCCGAAAAGGCAAAGTTCTACGAGCAGTACAAGGAAGCTAAAGAGGAACTGCTCAAACTGAAAACCGCAAAGCAGAATGTTGCGTCCTTTTTCCGGGAGGAAGAACCGGCGCAGCAGGAGAGATAAAGGAGTGTGCGTATGATCAATCTGAAAATCGACCCGGAGTTCCAGTCCCAGATTCCCCCTCTGACCGATGATGAATTTAAGCAGCTTGAAGAAAATATCCTGAAAGAGGGCAAGCTGCTCTCTCCTTTGATCGTTTGGAATAACACCCTTGTTGATGGTCACAACCGTTATGCGATTCTTCAGAAACATCCCGAAATCTGCTTTTCTACCATGCCGCTCCGCTTTGCAAATCGTGAGGAAGCACTCGCTTGGATTTGCAAGAATCAGCTGGGGTGGCGCAATCTTTCCCCCGAACAAAAGCGTTACCTGCTG
>ERZ650302.2012-NODE-2012-length-11105-cov-5.644887_pt1 | contig 11105 bp, 6 predicted proteins | sample MGYA00376238_ERZ650302 | MGnify/ENA primary metagenome ERZ650302 (study PRJEB26733, sample SAMN07839298) | wastewater metagenome | biome: urban; feature: wastewater treatment plant; material: waste water | place: USA: North Carolina | collected 2016-04-28 ... | reverse complement strand
AGGAACTTGTCCCGCACGGAGAAAGCCACAGGCTCCTCAACCGGCCGGATTGAGCAGCGCGGTGAGGACGTGGTCCTCCCAGCGGCCGTTGATCATCAGATAGTCCCGGGCATAGCCTTCCTGCTCGAACCCGAGACGCGCCAGCAAGGCGCCGCTGCGCCGATTCGCCGGCATGTAGCTCGCCATGATGCGGTGCAGGCCGCGCTCCCGGAACAGGTAGTCGATGCCGGCGGCCACCACCTCCTGCATCAGCCCCTGCCCCTCGTGATCCTGATCGATGGCATAACCCAGATGGCATGCCTTGAACATGCCCATCATGATGTGGGTGAAGTTGCAGGTGGCGAGCACCCGCTCCCCTTTGGGATCGAGCGCCACCAGTTGCACGGCGCTGCCGTCGAAAAACTGGCCGTAACCGTCGCGCAGCCGCCCCTGCCAGTGACCCAGGGTGTAGAAGCTCTCGTCGCGTTTCGGCTCCCAAGGCTGCAGATGGGTGCGGTTGCGCCGGTAGAAATCCAGCATCAGCTCGGCCCGCTCCGGGGGCAGGACGGTCAGCCGGGTGCGGGCCGTGGTGATATGGGGCAGGGTCAGCACTGTGCCTCCCCATGCTGGCCATGCAGGGTGCCAGTAACCGGACTGGGCCGGGACCCCATCAGTGATCCCTTTCCCGCAGCCTGAGCCAGTCATCCCGCAGCAGACCGTAGTGGACGTGATCCACCACCCTGTCCGCCAGCCGCTCCGCCCGCCGGGTGATCCCCTCCTGCTGCATGCCGAGCCGCTCGCACACAGCCCGGCTGGGCTCGTTCTCCAGCGCGGCGCTGATCTCCACCTTCTCCATCCCCATCTCCTCGAAGGCGTGATGGATCAGGGCCTGACAGGCCCGGGTGATGATGCCATTGCCCTGCCAGCGCTCCGCCAGCCAGTAGCCGATGCTGACCTTGGCCAGCCCCTGATCGATCTGGTTGTAACCGATGACGCCGACCACCTCCCCCTGATACTCGATGGCCGTGGTCAGCCCCTCCCCCCGGGCAAACTTCTCGATGGAGTGGCGAATGAAGGTGGCGCTGTCGGCGGGCTGCTGGATGTGGGGCACCCAGGGCAGCCACTGGGAGAGATAGTCGCGATTGCGCTGACAGAGGCGAAAGAGTTCGCTGGCCATGTCGGGCTGCAGAAACAGGAGCGCCAGCTCGTCATCCAGTTGCCATGAAAACATTGCTCCTCCCCCGCCTTTGGTCCGGCATCCGCCGTCATGGGAGCCAATGTAGTCAATCAATCCCTTGTTTGCCAAGGACTTTTCAACCGGCTTCCCCGCTGGCAACCCCCATATGGCGATCCCCATGCGGGCACCTTGATCCCAAGGTCATCAATCACCCCTCACAGCGGTTCAACATGCTGCCATTACCAGTATTTGTGGATGATTGGCGCTGTAAAAGTGAATCGTGCTACCTGTTTTCGCTGCCCTGTGACAAATGACAGGCCGTTATTTTCCCCCTTCCCACTAGTGTAAGAGCGCCGGGCAACGGACCCGGCGTGTAATCTTCATCGACTAAGGAAAGACGAGATGAACAAAGTCTATTTGGCCGTCATGCTGGCCTGCTGGGGAAGCGCCGCCATGGCGGCAGAACAGGTGGAAGTGAACCAGGTCTCCGACCTGACCGGTGCGGTGAGCGGCGCCGCCAAGATTGGCGCCCTTGGCGCCGGGGATGGCGAGTTTCGCAAGGTGCGGGCGGTGACGCTGCCCAATGGCCAGCAGCGGATACGCTATGAGCAGACCTGGCAGGGGATTCCGGTGTGGGGCCAGGTTCTGGTGGCCGATCAGGCGCTGGGGGGCCAGGTCAATCAGGTGTCCGGCACCATGCTGCGCAAGATCGATGCCGACCTGACGGGCCCGGCCGTTGCCCTCTCCGCCAGCGACGCCGCACGCCAGGCTCGCAGCGGTGCCAAGGGGAGCAACGAACAGGTCAAGCTGTTCGTGATGCAGGATGAGACCGGCCAGGCCAGACTGGTCTATCTGGTCTCCTGGCTCGCCGCCAGCAAGGAACCGAGCCGCCCCTTCGTGATGATCGACGCCCAGACCGGCAGCGAGCTCAAACGCTGGGAGGGGATCAACCACAAGGACGCCACCGGCCCGGGGGGCAACGTCAAGACCGGCAAGTATTTCTACGGCGCCGACTTTGGTCCCCTTCAGGTGGATGACAACTGCCGCATGACGGGGACCAACGTGGACACCCTCAACATGAATCACGGCACCACGGGGGGCACCATCCACCAGTTCACCTGCCCGGAGAACACGGTCAAGGAGATCAACGGTGCCTACTCTCCTCTCAACGATGCCCACTACTTCGGCAACGTGGTGTTCGACATGTACCGCAACTGGTACAACACGGCGCCGCTGAGCTTCAAGCTCAAGATGCGGGTGCACTACAGCCGCAACTACGAGAACGCCTTCTGGGACGGCAGCCAGATGACCTTCGGCGACGGGGCCACCACCTTCTATCCGCTGGTGAGCCTGGACGTGGCGGCCCACGAGGTGAGCCACGGCTTCACCGAGCAGAACTCGGGCCTGGTCTACTCCGGTCAGTCGGGCGGCATCAACGAGGCCTTCTCCGACATGGCGGGGGAAGCGGCCGAGAACTACATGAAGGGCAGCAACGACTGGCTGGTGGGGGCCCAGATCTTCAAGGGCAACGGCTCCTTGCGCTACTTCGAGGACCCGGCCCGGGACGGCAAGTCCATCGGCCACGCCAGCGATTACTATGACGGCATCGACGTGCACCACAGTTCCGGGGTCTACAACCGCGCCTTCTACCTGCTGGCCAACACCAGCGGCTGGCAAACCCGCAAGGCGTTCGAGGTGTTCGTGCTGGCCAACCGCCTCTACTGGGGCCCCAACACCACCTTCGATCAGGGGGCGTGCGGGGTGACCAGGGCCGCCACGGATCTCGGCTACAGCGTGAGCGAGGTGGCAGCCGCCTTCACCGCCGTCGGGGTCAATGCCACCTGCGGCGGCACCACGCCCCAACCGGGCAGCGTGCTGCAAAACGGGGTACCGGTGAGCAATCTCACCGCCGCCAAGGGGGGCAAGCTGAACTTCACCGTCGAGGTGCCCGCCGGCAGAAGCCAGCTGGTGGTGACCAGCAGCGGCGGCAGCGGGGATGCGGATCTCTACGTGAAGTTCGGCAGCGCGCCGACCGCCAGCAGCTATGACTGCCGCCCCTACAAGAGCGGCAATGCCGAAACCTGTACCCTGAACGCCCCCAAGGCGGGGACCTGGCACGTGCAGCTGAGCGGGTTCAGCGCCTTCTCCGGCGTCACCCTCAAGGCCAGCTACTGAGTCTGAGCGGGCATCAAGGGGAATAAGCGAAGAGCGCCGGCCTGGTCCGGCGCTTTTTTATGTCCGCTTGCCCGACCAGCGCCGGGCAAGGGTACGGGCCGCCTCCAGCACCCGCTCCTTGGCGGGATTGGGGCGCTTGCCGCTGCGCCAGGCCATCATCACGTCCCAGTGATCCGGTGGCAGATCCACCACGTCCAGCTTCACCAGGCGACCGAACTCCAGATCCCGGGTGATGGCGAGCGCCGGCATCAGGGTGATGAAGCCGTGCTCCAGCGCCAGCTCCCGCGCCGCGCTGGCGGGCTGGATGGCGTGCAGCGGGCTCGCCACCTGGCGCAGCAGGCGCAACTGCAGGATCAGCTCGTCGCAGCCCGTCCCCCACTGCTGGGGCGCCAGCCGCTCGTTGGCAATGTCCTGCAGGGTCAGCCCCTGCCGCCCGGCCAGCGGGTGGGTGGCGCAGGCCACGGCGATGATCGGGGAACGGTAAAGCAGTTCGAGCTGGATGCCCGCGATGGCAGGGCACTTGAGAATGAAGCCCACGTCGGTCTCGCCGGTCAGCAACTCCTGCATGATGATGCCAGAGTGATCCGTGTTGCAGCGGATCTCGAAGGTCTCGTCCACCAGGGCCAGCAGCAGGGGGCCGAACACAGCCGTGGTCAGAGAGGGGAGACAGGAGAGCCGGATCCGCGGCAATGCAGGCGCCCCCTGCATCGCCAGCCGCCCCCCTTCCAGTGCGCTCAGGGCCGCGGTCGCGGCAGGCAGAAACTGCTCGCAGGCCGGGGTCGGGGTGGCCCCCCGACGATGGCGACGGAACAGGGACTGGCCCAGCTCCTGCTCCAACACGGCAATGCGCTGGCTCACCATGGGTTGTGACCAGCCGCGAATGGCGGCCACCTTGCTGAAGCTGCCACGGTTGGCCACATCCAGCAGCAGTTGCAAATCGTCGAGGGTCATAGCCATAACCAAATCCAATATGAAATATAGCCAGTTGTCGGCTACCACTATATCTGGAGCCCCACCAGAATAGCAGCATCAATCGTCATGAACCGGCTGAACGCCACCGAGCCAGGGAGTTGTCATCCCCCTTGGCTCTGTTTGGTGACGGCGCCGTTCGGGCAAGAAAGACAACAATATCAGCGAAGCAAACAGAGGTATCAGGGTCATGGTGGATCGGGCGAGGCGGTTGGGGCGGTGGTTCTTGGCATTGGATTCCCTGCTGGTGATCCTGGGCTTCTTCGTGGTGATGCCCATGATCAGCCTGCGCTTCGTCGACCAACTGGGCTGGGCCGCCGGTGTGGTCGGACTGGCACTGGGGCTGCGTCAGCTTACCCAGCAAGGGCTGGGGGTCTTTGGCGGCTCCCTCGCCGACAAGTTCGGGGCGCGCCCCCTCATCGTCTGCGGCATGCTGCTGCGGGCGCTGGGGTTTGCCAGCCTGGCCTATGCCCAGAGCGGATTGGAACTGATCCTCTCCTGCATCATCTCGGGGCTGGGTGGCTGCCTGTTCGATCCCCCCCGCGCCGCCCTGGTGATCAAGTTCACCCGCCCGCGGGAGCGCGGCCGCTACATCTCCCTGCTGATGATGCTGGAGAGCGCCGGCGCCGTGGTGGGGGCCCTGCTCGGCAGCTGGCTGCTCAACTTCGACTTTGAATATGTCTGCCTGCTGGGGGCCGGCCTGTTCGTCTGCGCCGCCCTGTGCAACCTGCTGATCCTGCCCCCCTACAAGCTCTCCCTGCGGCCGACCCCGATCCGGACAGGCCTCGGCCAGGTGCTGGCGGACAAGGCCTTCTGCCGGCTGGTGCTGATCTTAAGCGGCTACTACGCGCTCTGGGTGCAGGTGATGCTGATCTTCCCCATCCTGGTCAAGCAGATGGCGGGCAGCACCACGGCGGTGGGCTGGATGTATACCCTGGAGACGGCCATCTCCCTGGCCCTGCTCTACCCCCTTGCCCGGTTCGGCGAGCGCCACTTCAAGCTGGAGAACCGCCTGATGGCGGGGGTGCTGCTGATGACCACGGGGATCGGGCTGGTGGCCTTTGCCACCACCTTGCCCGCCGTCTTCCTGCTGCTCGCCTGCTTCTATCTCGGCATCGTCATCGCCGAGCCGGCGCGGGAAACCCTGATGACCAAGCTGGCACAACCGGGGGCGCGGGGCAGCTACATGGGCTTCAGCCGACTGGGGCTGGCGCTCGGGGGCATGACGGGTTACGTGGGGGGCGGCGCCCTGCACGACTACGCCATGGCCCAGGGGCAACCCTGGTTGCCCTGGCTGGTGCTCGGCACCGTCGGTGTCACCACCTTGCTGCTGCTGGCCAACTGCTTCCAGCGCGGCTCCCGCCTGGCAGGGGTCAACGCCTGATCCTCTGGCAATCATCCCGTCTACCCCGGGCGCCCTTCTCTTGAAGGGCGCCCTTTTTTATCTTCTTCTTGCATTGCCCTCCCCCTCGTCTGCGCCCATCCACCCAAAAATCCCCCATAAAAAAAGCGGCAGATTGCTCTGCCGCTTTTGCCCAGCCCGCTTGGCTGTTACTTGTTGATATCCAACATGTTGTTTTGCAACATGAAATCGATCACCTGGTTGGCAGTCGTCCCTGAACCGCCCGTCAGGGTGTCGAAGGTGTGGTTCATCAGCACTATCTCCTGGGTCACCGGCGCGGCACTGCTCTCCTTGACCTGCAGGTGCACCCCTTCATTGTCCTGGAACACCGAGAGCAGACTCTTCAGGTCAGTCGTACTGTGAGAACCATCGTGATCCAGCAGATCGCTCAGATCCAGCTTGTCTTCTTCCAAACGGTTGATGGTGCCTGACCCCTTGTTGAAGTCCATGATGTAATCCTTGGTCAGGGAGCCGGATACTGTATCCCCCTGATTCCAGACGAAGGTATCTGAACCGCCGTCACCACGCATTACATCATTGCCTAGCCCGCCGATCAGGATATCGTTCCCCAGACCGCCGCGCAGCCCATCGTTATGACTGCCGCCATCGATGTAGTCGTCACCGGTACCGCCAAACAGGATATCGGAACCTGACTGCCCGTAGATCTTGTCATTGCCGCTGCCACCATTGACCACATCCGCTTTGCTACTGCTGACATCAACACTCAGCAACAGACCGTCGCCATCGAGCATGGCATCTGTGCCAGACAAGCTGCCTGTCATGATGTGATGAGCCTTAAGCTGATTTACCGTCAGTTGCAACGAATCGTCGGTACCGAATCCATCAGCCCCAGTTTTGCCTGCATAAATCACATCATTGCCGCTGCCGGTTTCGATATGGTCATTACCTGCACCGCTGCTGACGATCTGGTCGGCACTTCCCTTGTTGTAGCTAGTACCGGTATGTATATGGTCGGTGCCGCCGTTACTGGTAGTGACTTCGCCCAGCAGATTACCGCCGAAGGAAACATCAAGACGGTCAGGATTAGCTGCTCTCTCGCCATTGCGTACCACGATAGAGTCGTTGAGGTCAGTACCATCTACCGTCAGCGGCAGATGAACCGGAACCCCGTTGCTGTCCACCGGATTGACGCTGATGGTCAAGGTGCTGTTGGTGGTATCGCCATCACCATCGCGCACGCTGTAGCTGAACACCTCGCGTGCATCTGCCGGGATCTGGCTGCCATTCTTGGTGACCTGATAGGTATAGGCACCGTTGGCCAGAATGGTCAGTACCCCGTACAAACCGACTACCTGGGTACCCGCACCATTGGTATAGGTGGTCGAACTGCTGCCGACCCCGTAGCCAATGACACTCAGACCACCATCAGCACCGGCAAGATCGTTGGCCAGCACATTACCTGTGGTCTGTGGCCGCTGATAACCAGACCCTTCAACCAACTTGACGATCAGATCGAAGCTGTTGCTGGCATTTTCGTTGGTGTAGATAGTCTTCACCACATTGCCATTCGTATCGCGGAAACCTAGCACCTCAAGAGTGTAAGCCTTACCTTCAAAGTTGAATCTGGCGGTCGTGTTACCGATAGAGATGATGTCCCTTGAATCAGACCAACTATTATTCGGAGTTTCGTTGTGATTGAAGTTGATGGTTACTGTCACCGGGGTCATCCTCCCCATTGAATCCATAACAGAAAAAGTGACCTCCATCGTTGCAGCACTGATAGCATCGTAATTTATCGGATTGTTGTAGTGGGTGAATGTGCCCAACTTGATCTCTTCATTGATCGGAATTGAACCATTCAACGCGGCATCATTGTCCATGAAGCCGTAACCCGATGGATTATTGCCTCCCCCCCACCGAATTTGATCCTTACCTGGGTTAATGTCATTGGAGTCACGAACTTTCACATCCGAACCACCACGCCAACTTACCCAGTTAGCATCAACACCCGAGACTAGGAACGAATCAACAACCACATTAACTTTGGCATCATCAACTACAGCAACCGGCACATCATCACGCACGGCGACATCGAAAGAGCCGGTAGTTGTATCGGAGCCAGCTTTGCTCACCTCATAGTTCACGGTGAGACGCAGCTCATCCTGACTGTTCAATATGTTGCTTTGACCATCTACAAGGTGGCTAAGCGGCTTGAGCAGAGTAAAGGTGTAGCTCGGTGGATTGGCACTGTTATCCACCGTCACGGTAAAGGCCACATTGGCGGGGTTGTTGCCAAAGTATCCTTTGAGCCCGGCGCCATCCTGAACAACATTGACCGGCTGACCATCAATACCCGTCACCCCGCTCAGACCCGTGATGCCAACCAGTTTGAGTTGTACGCCAGAGACATTGCCACCACTGCCATCCGTCACCTGCAGCGACTGAGTCACAGAAAGCGGACCGCTAGCAGGCATACCCACAGGCTCAGGCAAGTGTGCATTTCCGCCAGACAAACCATCCTCATCAACCAGACCACTGCCCAGTCGCACAGAGAGATCGTTGTCAGTAATGGTTCCGGCTCCGGTCGCACTACCTACTGTCAGAGTCAAGGTTTCAGTCTGTTCTACCAGCTTGTCATTCACTGTCGGTACTGACACGGTAAAGCTCGTCACACCGGCTGGTACTGAGATTTTGCCTGTGCTGCTGTTATAGGTAACACCGTGACTGAACTGCAGAGTTCCCCAGTCAGAGTTAGAGGCAGCATGAGTACCACTACCCGCGATTGAGAGGCTGTACTCAGTCGCCACATTAGTCGCACCACTCAAGGTCACAACATGCTGCAAGGTAGCCCCTTCAACCACAGTGGCACTCGATACGCCGGTTACATCAGGGCGCGCCAGCGGGTTGACAGCAAAGCTGCCTTGCGAGCCGTCACCGTCCCGATCATAGGCCTTGAAGGTGAAGTCGATGTCGCCATCACCAACCGGGCGCTGCATCTCTGCATACTGGAAGAATTCCCACTTGCCCGTTGCAGGCGTGAATTGCATCTTGAAGATCAAGCTGCCATCACTGGCCTTGCCAACCATGCTGTTGGCACCTTCCGCGGTAATGGTAATTGCCAGACCAGCTGCAGTTTTCAGACCCGTTTCAACGGTGCCGGTAAGCAGCTCCAGACGCCCTTTACCATCAGCTCCCCATTGCGGTGCCACTGTCCCCGAGCCATAGGCAATTGCCTGCGGAGTAGAGGAGCCAAGGAACTCGATAGACTTGACGGTAAAGTCGCTGTTGTCTTCGGTATTGATGTTGCCGTTATTGGTCGCCTTGATCACCATGGTATCGAAACCGCCCTGTTGCACCTGGAAGTTCTGGTTGAACTCCCCGCCTGCCGCCGTCGAGCTGAATACCAGGGTATTGATCAGCACACCACCGCGATAGAACTCCACGACCCCGCTCTCCAGCTCGCCGCCAAACATCTTGCTGAACTTGATGTTGGCGCCGTAGGCAACCTTGCCCTTATCCAGCGTGACAATCAGTCGCTCGGATACGGAAGAGCCATCAGCAAAGTGGCGGAAGTCAATCTCGTTGGCGAGGTTGTGGTAAGGCGCAGCACCGCTGGCCACCCCCAGCCCCGAGCTGGAGCCGTTGACATCCGCCGTTACCAGTGAGGAATCGGTTGCCGACTTGAAGCCCTGGGCGCTGATGGTAAAACCCGCCATGTTCAGGGTGCGCTTGTTGTCACTGTACTTGGTCAGGTCGAAGAACCCGGTCAGCACGTTCGGAATATCGGTCTTCACCACGGAAACGGCATCGCTGTTGCCAGCAATGGGGGAGTCGTCCTCGACGCTGACATCCAGCTTGCCCTTGGTGACGCCGCTGCCATCGGAGACCTCCACGTCCAGCTGGAACGACAGCTTGTCTTCCGAGGTCGTATCCCCGTGGTCGAGGGGGCCCTTGAGGGTCACCTCATAGGTCCAGTCCCCCTTGCCACTGACATTGAGGGCGGTCAGCTTGACCTCGACCACCGCCTTGTAATCGGCGCCGCCAATCGCCCCCGTGTAGCCGACCAGCGTCTTGCTGCCCGCATCCCAGCTCCACTGGACCTTGGCCCCACCGGACGTCAGCCCGCCCGGTCCGTTCAAGGAGATGCTGAGCGTGCTGCTGTCGATGTCGCCCACCGAGAGGGTACCGGACGCCTTGATGGCGTTGGTGGTATCCGGGTTGCCGACCGTGTCGGCAATACCGTTTGCCAGCCCCTCTTCGGAGACGACAGCCCCATTGGAGATGGTCAGCGTCGGCAGATCGTTGACCGCATCCACCTTGATGGTCACGGTTGCGGGGCTCGCATCTACGGCGCCGTCGTTATCCACCGCCGCATAGTTGAAGCTGGTGTTGCCGTTCCAGTCGGCATTCGGAGTGAAGGTGAGCTTGCCGGCGTCCGCCACCGCAATGCTCTGATCCACCGTCACAGCCACCCCGTTCAGATAGAGGATGCCGTTGGCAGGCAGGCTCTTGATGGTGAAACTCACCACGTTGCCATCGATGTCGCTGCCACTGAGGGTCGGAATGGCGATGCTGGCGGCATCTTCCTGACCGTTTGCCTGCTTGTTCGCCGTCTCCGGCGCTTCATTCAGGATCTGCGCGTTGTCGCTGCCCGGCAGGGAGACGTTGCCCGCCTTGTCGGTCTGAGTCGCCGTTACCGTCAACGACTTGCCGTTGGCCGGGGTCGTTTCCGTCCAGCTGATGGTGCCGTTCTGATAGCCGTAGCTCTTGCCATTGCTTGCCAGCAGGGTGCCATCGGCCTTGAGCGTCAACTGGACAGTGCTGTTCACCCCGCCATTGTTGATGGTCAGCGTCACCTTGCCGCCCGCAACCAGGTCTGCGTGATTGATTCCGGCGCGAATACTCACAATGCAACTATTAGCAATTCAGTATCAAAAGTGCTGAAATTTGATTATATTTCCGGCGCACCTTCAAAGGTTACAGATATCTCATCAGCCGATGCCGCCACACAGGAAATGGCTGCAAGCCATCACGGAACTTTCGTTAGCCAAGTGATTGCAGGCAATACAGCAAAGGGTTCAACAGCGGGCGGCGCATCAACTCGTTGTACTCACGGCGACCAATCAGACCACGCATAACACGATGGATTTGCTGGGCGTCGCCATCGGCAAACTTTGCGGGGTTGCACTCAATGCGAATGCCGCCCTTCTGGCGCACCGTGTCAACGGCACCAATCTGTACCAGCGCTTTGCCGCCGCCACCAAGCAAGATGCGGAAATTCTCGCGGTATCGGGACTTCCCAAGATAGGCGCGCTCGCAAACACCAGATTCGATCAGCTTGTTAATACGACTCCGCAGATTCTGGAGCAGAGCATCTTGATCAAGGCGATCCACATACCAGGCCAAGATAAATGCCAGACCGTCTACGAGGGGCGGTTGGGG
>ERZ650302.2011-NODE-2011-length-11107-cov-4.690554_pt1 | contig 11107 bp, 5 predicted proteins | sample MGYA00376238_ERZ650302 | MGnify/ENA primary metagenome ERZ650302 (study PRJEB26733, sample SAMN07839298) | wastewater metagenome | biome: urban; feature: wastewater treatment plant; material: waste water | place: USA: North Carolina | collected 2016-04-28 ... | reverse complement strand
GTCATTGTAACGTGAAAGAAATTTATCAAAGCCACGATCACGGAACCATTGACGGATATACCCTATAACTTCTTTTAGCTTTTGACGTACAAAAGGACGTGACTTGGCATTTTGAGCGACAAAGGCAAATAATTCGCCGACTAAAGACTGCTGCACATCAGATTCAGTATAGATTTCATCTTTGACCGCCTGCATACGTGGGTTAATATACACATCATTAAACTGCTGCATATCCACGCCATTATCTTTGGCTATTTTGCGAATACCCTCCAGCCCACCAAGCGCATTAAACAATTGTTGTAACTTAGTTTTATATTCTCGACCAAATATCTGTTGTACACCAAAATGTCCAACCACCTCATGTAAAATCAATTCCTCATACATTTCAAAAGTGGTCTGCTGAGTGCTATTATTACCCTGAATATCACCTGCATTGATATAGAGTGTACCGTTATGCCATACGCCCAATACATCATATCGCTTGGTTTCACCATTCTCGCCCTGGTAGCGATTATCTTCTTGTATCGCAGACGGCAAGCCATCAAACGACTCAACCACCTGAACCATAAAGCTATGGCTATCCAAACCTTTGACTTTGTTGACCCCGACCCTTTGCCCCCCAACGACAATCCGCCCCCGAACAGAGGCATCTATTTGTGCAGTAACTATTTTGAGATGCTGAAGAACAGAAAGGACTCTACGGGTAGCACTGACAACGGATAAGGGAGTAAAGGTCGTGTCTAATGGTGAAGCGCCTCTACGCTCGTTATCAGGTTTTAATTTGTCACGACTATAAAGTTTAATCCCTGTTTCTGTTTCTTCTGTTTTTAGTGTATCAACCAAATCAGAAAACTTTGCATTGATTGCTTTTCGTTCTGTACCAGTAGGAAATGGTCGCTTAAAACCCCATGGGGTAAAAATCGCAGCACTCTCAGGGCCAAAATTCAGAAACGGACTGTAGCCACTATTTTGAGAAATTTTATCTTCTACATACCCTTGGAATGCACGTGCTGTCATTTCAGGAGTAGTAATCCAATAATCTGTACCGCGTCCCTGATCTAACTCTTTTGCGTTCATAGCAAAATCCGTTGGTATCATTTTCGCTTTCTCTGTACCATTTTGAGCTTCTGCCAATAGTTTGAGGCGTTGGGCATAGGTATTCATGTATTGACGTAATCGGTCTAGTACACCCTTTTGTTCAGCATTAAACCCTGATCTACCACGGACAGATTTATAAATCACACTCAATTTATCTAGGGCATCATTAGACCAACGTGCACCACTAAATATATTTCGACTATTCTTATTATTGTTGTGACGTATTTCCGTAGTAAGTGCCGTACCTGTAAGCAATAACTCAGCAACCGTATCAAACTCAGCCAGCTGTTCAGCTGAGGCAGCTTTGTTAAAGCGCTTGTAATATTTAGGATCAAGCTCACGATTAAGATCAGCACGTAACTTATCTAATTGATCTTTTAAGTTGTTTCTCGCAGAACTAACGAAGCTTTCAACCTTAACAGTATCATCAATATAGTTTTCAGATTTTCTAAAAATTGTCTGTACCAATTGTTTATAGGCTTCTTGCACATCTTCACGAACATTTGATTTATAAGAGAATCCAGAAGTGACGCTCATATCTTCAAAGTGTTTTGCAATCTTTAATGATCGACTGCCATCCGCGTTCGTTACCCATTCAGATGGGGCTTTGCCATCTTGTCGACCAAAATAGTGATCTAATGCATGCCACCATTCATGAGCTAATGAACCTGCGCCATTCAATTTGGTCAAGTTAATCACAGCACGTTCAGGTTCATAGTGCGCTTTTGCACCACTTAATCCTTGCCCTCTAGCACCAAACGCTAAAGCGAGTTCCCCATTTAGGCTAATTGCTGCAGGTGGGATATTTAAAATCTCAGCCAAGTCCATGAGACCATCAAAGGCATCATTTAATAGCTCTTGGCGTTCTGCCTGATTATTCCAGTTCCCAAATTCAACACCACGGAAACCAAACACACGAATAAAATCGGCATCTTTAGCATCACCTTTACGGCGATCTAGTCCTTTTCTTACCGTATTTTCAGGTCGAGGAAGATCAATTTCCCCAAAAGTTGTATTGGTTTCTAGAATTTCAATCGCATGGATTGCCATATATTTCATAGCATCTTCACGTGTTTGAAATTCTTGTTCGACAACTTTAACGCGCTTCCGATCACTAATTTCACGATAGATAGAAAAGCTATCTTTTCCAGCAGCCCACACACGATGCTTTTGAGCTACAGCTAGAATTGGTAGTGCAAGTTCAGCATCTTTTTGAGAATCAAAAAATTGTTTGCCTAGTTGCTTGGCATTCCCCTTCCAATCCTTTTTTCTTGTATCCGTGATAATCCATTTACCAACTTCATTTGGATTACTTGAGGCAGCAATTTCAGTAATCTCAAATCGCTTGGCCCAAGTTGGACGATTGTCCTTTGTAGTAGTGCCAGAGGTTTTGGGGCCAGTCTTCACTGAAGTATCTTTACGAGCACCACCAATTTTTTCACCAAAATCTTGAATCGTTTCTTTTTCAGATGTTGGAGCTGTCTTCTTTAAGGCTTTTGTAGGCTCTGATTGTTCTTGCGCTGTTTCACTTCTTGGGCCAGTTCCTCGTCCTGATCGTCCACCGCCAACTGTGCCAGCGTCTGGTTCATTAGATTGCGGGCTAGTGAAGATGTCTTGTTGCTTTTCGGCTTCACTTTGTCTGAGTTTTTCATGTACTTGTCCTAAAATTTGTTCATTGCTTAAAGGCGCATCACCGAAAAGATTTGGAGATGCTTTTGCAGTCATAGCCAATTGCGCATACGACTTTAATGCGTCTGCAACTTTCTGGCTGCTTCGTGCTTTGTTGAGTTTATCACCACTATAAAAAATACTAATAAAGTCTTTCGTAACCTGGTCAATGCTGCCGTCGAAAATATCATCCTGGTTTAGCATTTCAGATAAAGATAAGTTTTGCTGACGTGCCTTGCGTACCAGGTGGACCGCTTCAACCAAATTGGCTTCGACGTTCACGCCTTCAACCAAAATGCCATCTTGCACACCTTTACGGACTTGCGCCCATTGTGGTGCCGCTTCAATCAAGGCATTACCAATCGCCTTAATATCGCTGTCTTTAGATTCAATCACCTGACTAATAATTTGAGCATCATTAAAAGCAGCTGCAAGCAAGGCTGATTCAATACGGCGGTATCCGTCCTGAGTGAGTGATACCCCATCTTTATCGAGCATGGTACCGCGCTCGTTTTTAGATGCTACATCAGTTAAAAAGGCATTCACAAAATCACGATTGGCTGTGTTGTTAAAGCTGCCCCCTTGTACCAGGTGCAAAATATCCATCACCTTTGGCGCATCCGACATAGCTTGTTCACTTGGACTCATATCCAGTGTGTCACGCTCATTGGATTCTGTTGTGTAGGCTACACGCTCGGCCATGTTCATTGGCGTGATACGTTCACGGACCAATACTGGCTGCTGCATGTTGTCCACATCATAGCCCTGTTCAGCTAACCATGCTTTGTATGCGTCTGCTTTGCCTATTTGGTAGGCTTTGCGAATCGCCAGGGTACGACCATTACCGCTTTCAACTTCATTGCCAGGCGATACGATAGGCGCACCATTGGTAGAGCTTGCACTATCACCCAATAATTTAGGGTTAAGTTTGTTGGCAATGTCATTGACCTGGGTAACGGATTTTAAAGTGGTGCGGTCACGTGGTTGTAAGGCTTGTGGGTATTCTGCATTAATTGCACCGCTGTCCAGATTTGATGTGATTAAGTCGCTTGCTTCAACGACTTTGTGGCGCACCTCAAATTCACGACCTGCAGGTGTAACAACCGTTTCTGTTTTTCCTGTCATGGTACCTTCATTTGTGAGGGTACCATCAGTAGTTGACTGCTGTTGTGGATTATCGAGTTTTGCTAATTCTGCACGAACGGTTTCTGCACTATCCATGCCCTGAATATCCGCACCCATATCCTCCATCATGTCACGTGCACCGTTATACCAACTACGCAGGTATGGACGGATCTTTTCGACACTCACATCAAGATCATTCGCAATATTTTTGGCTAATGCTGCAAACTTACGTGCACCACGTTCAATATGGTAAACCGCAAGTTCCGCACCAATAGCCATGATTTCAGGGTCAATACCACTATTCAGTTGTGATAGCTTGGCTTTTAGACGAGCGCGTAATTCTGCTGCACGATCATCGGATACTAACGTGTTTTTAGAAGGTTCGGCTTTTGCTTTTGGCTTTTCAGGTTGATATTTTTGTTCCTGTGCTTCCGCTTTCTTCTCGATCTCACGCGCCTGGCGTAATGCCACAGCACGATCAGAAACAGAGCGTAATCCGTTCTTAGCACTAGCTTGTAGTTTTTTAAAAAGTGGATGCTCAGGATCGGCCTTTTCTAAAGCCTTGTTCATTTCCTCTTGCCACTTGTTTACCGGATGCTGTGATTCAATATCTGCGACTTTGGATTGTGAATTGTTTGATTGTTTACTTCCTGATAACAAGCCCTGTAACTCATTGGCATAACCAATTTTCATTCCAGGAAAGTCTTTACGCAAACCATCTACTACAGCTTTTGGCACTGATGAATTGACCATGACTGCATCAACATCGTCAATTGAATAAATATCACCAATACCTTCCTTAGCAACTAAGGTAAATGCACCATCAGCATAGGACGAACCACTCGATGTTCCTGACATTGATGCAGCGCGACGATCTTCATCATTTTCAAAGACATTATTTAATGGAGCTGTATATAAGCGACCTTCACCGCGATTAGGATCAATACCATTGGTTAATAGTTTTTTCAGGTCAGCAACAGCACTAGCAGGTGAACTCTTTGCCATGCCATGTGCAGAACGTGTTTGTATTTCTTTAGGTGAATTTTCATTTTTACTTGTATTTGGAGAAGAAGCAAAAAATTCTATTAATATATTCTATATATTATCACCATTGATTATTATATTGCCAATGGCATATCTATTTTTTAATGTGATTCTTTTATCTTACAAGTTAGATAAGTACTTTTCTAAATTATATATAATCGGTGCAATAACTAACTTAAGTATGATTTTTATTCTTTTTCAATTTTTAGAAGAAAAAATTGTAGCAGTATCTTTATCTTTGCTTATAACTGAGCTTATAATTACTTTATTAGCATATAAACTTATAAATGAAAAAAAAATAACTGGGAACTAAAATGAAGTTATCACATAACAAAAAATTAAAAAATTATTTGAGAAGATAAAGCACAAATGCAAAATAACAGAATAATTATTATATTACTTTTATCTCTCTCAATATCTCCTGCAATATTTTTGGGAGAAGGAAATAGAAATTTATTATTAATTGGAGTCATGTCAATAATCCCTATATTTTTTCTTAAATACTTTAAATTAGACAAAATTGATATCATACTTTTAGCATGTTTTTTACTTATGTTAATTGGACCATATTTTACAAATATTGAATCTTACAGAATCTCTACAATCTTATATTCAATAATGTTTGGGTTCCTTTTTATCACTTACAAACAAATTTTATATCATAGTTTTTTCACAATTGAAAATTTTATAAAACTTATAAAATATATTATTTATGCTTATCTTATAGTTTTAATTATTCAACAATTTTGTGTTCTTACAGGACTTCCAATATTTAATATAAGTAACTATAGTCCTGCTGAACCTTTTAAATTAAATAGTCTGTCAGCTGAACCTTCTCATACAGTTAGAATAGTTGCTTTGTTGATGTTTACTTATATAATTTTAACTGAAATTATGAAAGATACAAAGTATAGTTTTTTAGAAGAATTAAGAAATGACAAACTATTATGGTTTGCATTTTTATGGATAATGCTAACTTCAGGTAGTGCTACAGGCTTTTTATTTTTAGCAATTATATTTATGAAGTTTTTACAAATTAGAAATATTGTATTTTTATTTATTTTAACAGTATTGGGAATAATACTTTTACTGAATTTGAATATAACTTCTTTTCAAAGAACATTTGATTTTACTCAAGCAGTATTAACTTTAGATATCTATGAAATGATGAGCGTAGATCATAGTGCATCGATGAGAATTGCACCACTTTTTGTAGTTGCTGATAGAGTAGAAATATCTACCTTAAATGGATTATTTGGAAATGGTATTGATTCAACCTCTACGTTTATTAGTAGTATTATTCATGGCATAGCAGATAACGCTGCAGGAGGAGGATTCTTTCAAATATGGTATGAATATGGATTTATAATATTTATTTTGTTTGTTTTATATACTTTATTCCATGTGTTTGATAAAAATAATCCTGTCACTATAGTTTTTTGGTTCTTTTTAGTATTTCTTGCTGGAATAAATTCTCAGATGGTTTGGTTATGTATTTTTCTTTTATTTACAATTAAATTTTATAAATCTGAAGGTTTAAGATGAAAATATATTTAATAGCTTATGGATGTGAACCTCACCAAGGTGGGGAACATCAAGTTGGATGGAAATTGGCAAATTATTTAAATGATGGCTGTGAACTAGAAGTAATAACTAGAATTTCTAATAAAAAATTAATTGAAGAAAACAATAATAAAAATATTAATTTTACTTTTATTGAAAATGATCTAGGTATGAAATTTAAACCTAAAGGTAAATTTTCTTATTTTTATTATTTGTTTTGGCAAATATCAACATACAATTATTTAAAAAGAACTGTAAATAAAGATGATATTGTTCATTATGTAACATTTGGAAATATACATTTACCTCAATTTCTATTTTTGCTAAAATCTAAATTAGTATTAGGACCAATGGGTGGTGGTTCATTAGTAGATTATAAAATGATGAGAAATTCATCTACTAAGTTAAAAATGAAATCTATTGTTCATAAGTTTATAAACTTTACAGCAAAAGTTAATCCTATATATTTATACACTTATTATAAATCAAATAAAATAATTTTAAGAACAAATGAAACAAAATGCTTAATTCCAAAGATTTTTCATAAAAAATGTGAAATTTTTCTAGAAACTGGAATTGAAACAGAAAATATTACTTTTGTACAAAAAGAGAGAAAATTAAACAAGGTAATTACAACTGCAAGAATAATTGAATCAAAGAATATAAATCAAGTAATAGAAATATTTAATTACTTAAATGATTATTATAATAATGATTTAGAATTATTGATTATTGGAGATGGTCCTGAAAAAAAAACACTTGAAAAAAAGAATAAAGAAAATCTATCAGTAAAGTTTTTAGGGAAAGTATCACATGAAAAAATAAACGATTATTTACAATCTTCTGATTTATTCTTATTTTGTAGTATTAAAGAAGGTGGCAGTCATTCTTTATTTGAGGCGGCAATAAATAATATACCAATTGCCTGTTATTCAATATCAGGAATGACGGTGTTCCCTTCAAATGATAGTTCAATAAAAATCGAACCAACACATAATATTGATGAGAATATCAAAAAATTATCAGAAAAAATAATTGAAAAATTTGAGAAAAAAGAAATCAATGAAATTTGTGAAAAATCAATAAAGAATTTAAAAGACAACTATGATTGGAATCAAATTAATACAAAAATACAAAAAATATATAAGGATATAAAATGAAAATTTGTCAAATTACTCATGGAAGAGTAAATCCTGATGGTGAAAATGGAATTACCAGAACCGTTTATAATTTAAATAAATATTTAAATTTAAATGGTATTAGTTCTTCAATATATAGTTTTAATGATGCAACTACAAAAGTAGAAGATTTTAAAAGAGATGAATTTACAACTGTTAAATTATTTCCAAGAGCTAAAATTATTGGTTCTAATGATTTTGAAAAGTTAATTTTATCAGATGAATTTGATTTTGATGTTGTTAACTTTCATCTTATGTGGATGACAGATAAAAATACAATATTAAAAGCATTAAAAAAGAAGAAAATTCCTTATATTATCACAGTACATGGAGCTTATGCTCCAAATCTTATAGATAATTTAAAGAAAAAAATTTCGATGCTAACGTTAGAAGGTAATTTTCTCAAAAATGCTAATGCATTACATGCTTTATGCAATGAAGAAAAAGTTTATTTAAAAGATTTGAAATTAGAAATGCCTATTTATACTATTCCTAATGGCATTGGTGATGTTGAAATTGAAAAAATTAAAAATTCTAATATGCTAGAAAATCCTTTTGAAAAAGAATTTATAAATATTTTATGGGTAGGAAGAATAAGGGAAGACAAAAATGTTATAGGTATAGTTGAGTCTTTAAAATTTTTAAACAAAGATATTAAAGAAAAGATTAGAATTCACATAGTAGGAAATGGAATTGAATCTTATATTAAAAAAGTTAATACTGTTGTCAAAAATAATTCTCTCGAAAAATATGTTATATTCCATGGACCTAAATATAAAGAAGAGAAATATCAATATATATTAAATTGTGATATTTATATGCAACCTTCATTTAGTGAGGGAGTTTCTTTTTCTATTTTAGATGCAATGATTTGTGAAAGACCAATGATATTGTCAAGACAGACTAATATGACATATTTTTATAATAAAAACTTTTATCTTATGACTGAACCTTATCCAGAAGATATTGCAAAAGCTATAACCCAATTATCTTCAAATGAGGAACTAATGGCTGAATTCTCTAAAAATTCAAAAAAATTAGTTCAAGAATATTTTAATTGGGAAAAATTAATTTATGAATATATAGATATGTATAATGAAGTAAAGGTTAAAAATGACTGAAATTGAAAAAAACTGTTTAGTTGAATTCTTTAACTCAATAAATGAAAAGTTCGAATACGTTGTACTTAGAAATGCAAATGAATTACCATATGAGAATTTTAGTAATGATATAGATATTTTAGTTGATGAGAATAATTTTCTAGAATTTGAACAAAACATGAATAAAATATTAATATCTAATGGTTTTGAGAGAGTTGAAAGAACTTCCTTTCATGGAATTGAATGTTATACATTTTACAATATTAAAAATGAAATTAATTCACTAAAAATTGATTTATTTTTTAACGTTCAAGGTGGTGGTGTTAAATACTATGATTTTAAAGATATTATCATATATAAAGAAAAAACAGAAAATGATATATTTGTATTAAAAAACGAGATTGAATATTTTCTAACTGCTTTAAAAACAATTGCAGCAGGTGGTAAACTTAAAGAAAAGTATCTAAATAATTTTTTAGAAAGTAGTATAAAAGAAACTCATACTTTATATAAAAATCTAAAATCTAAAAAACTATATAGTTATCTTAGTGAAATAAAAACTAGTAAAAAAAATCCAATTAATATTGATAGAAAGTCAATTCTAAAAGAGGTAAGAGCTAATAATTGGGATGAATCAAAAATCACAACTATATTAAACAACTTTAATCATATTAAAAATGAAATATTAAGAAGCTTCAAACACAATTATAAGTTTGTATTTGTTGGGCCTGACGGTTCAGGTAAAACTACACTTAATGAAAAACTAATTAATGAGTCTTTTATTAAAACAAGAGCAAAAAAAGAAAGGTTTAAAGTATTTCATCACAGACCACATCTATTGCCTATGATTAGTGAAATATTTAAAAAAAATAAAGCTTCGGACGAAGTTGAGGATTATGACCATATTAATAATCCTCACTCGGGTAAATCATCAAACACTATAGTTTCTATTATAAAACTTATGTACTACACTTTTGATTACACTTTTGGATTTCTTTTTAAGATTTTACCATTAAATAGACAAGGCAAGTTTATAATATTTGATAGATATTATTATGATTTTATTGTAGATCAAAAACGTTCTGCAATAAATATTCCAAAGCCAATAGTAAAAATATTATATAAACTGTTTATACCCAAACCTACAAAAGTTTATTTTATAAAAGTTGACCCAATAACTGCACATGAAAGAAAAAAAGAATTATCAGTTGCGGCGATTGAAGTGATAAATAATGAATATACTATATTAACTAGTGAGTTTACAAATTTTAAAATGATAGAAAACAATGATTTAGATAAAGCATACTATGAGCTTTTAGAAGATTTCATTATTAGTACTTCAACTAAGGTAAAGATATGAATTCAAAAGTTTTAGTATTAGTATTAAATTACAAATCTTACCAAGATACAATAAACTATACTTATAATATTTTAAATCAAAAAAATATTAATGTTGATGTTTTAATTGTTGATAATGACTCACAAAATTCATCTTTTGAAAATTTATCAAAGGAATTTATAAATAATTCTAAGGTTAGAGTTATTGAATCTGAAAAGAATGGCGGTTATGCTTATGGGAATAACTTTGGTTTAAAATATATTGAGAAAGAAGAGTATGATTATATTGCTATCTCAAATAATGACATTATAATAGATAATGAATTGCTTTTATATCAGTTAACAAAAAGATATTCTTCTTTAAGTAAACCAGCATTCCTATCTCCTGTTCAGACAAACAAGGGGTTACCTTATTCTCCTGCATGGAAACTGCCTAGTATTCAAAGTGACATATTTTCAAATCTTCCTGTCATAAATAAATTTTATAAAAAATTAAACTCTTATAATTTGAATAGTAATAAAACTACTATACCTGTAGATGTACTTCCTGGTTCTTTTTATTTATTTAAAAAAGAAGTGATTTATAATTTAGGATTACTCGATGAATCAACTTTCTTGTATGGAGAAGAAAGAATATTAGCTTATAAAATAAAAAAGATGGAATTACAAAGTTATTTAGCTTTAGATTTATCTTATGAACATGAACAATCTAAAACAATATCATCTAATCTCTCTAAACTAACGATGATAAAACTATCACATGCAAGTAGTATATATTATCACGAATATTATAAAAAAAGTTCTAAATTAGGGATATCTATTCTTAAATCTTTATATTCAATAATACAAAATAGGTTAAAGAGTTGAAAGAAATTTATCTAATCAAAAAAGGAAACAACGGAGCAACATATATCTTCAATACAAAAGATATTAATTCTATCCTTTACTCTTTGAAATATTATAAAACTTTTACATTTAGACAGTATTTAGTGA
>ERZ650302.2008-NODE-2008-length-11115-cov-16.355967_pt1 | contig 11115 bp, 13 predicted proteins | sample MGYA00376238_ERZ650302 | MGnify/ENA primary metagenome ERZ650302 (study PRJEB26733, sample SAMN07839298) | wastewater metagenome | biome: urban; feature: wastewater treatment plant; material: waste water | place: USA: North Carolina | collected 2016-04-28 ... | reverse complement strand
TTTCTTGATATTCATCTAGTTTATCTAAAGTTACATCAAAGATTTTTTTCATACTGTTTTTTGATTCATCAAAAAAGATATTTAAGATTGGATTTTCAGCTTTTGCGTCAATTATCTTAATATCATCTTCTAAAGCAATTAAAATATCAACTATTTTAATCTCTTTAGCACTTTTAGCAAGGATATATCCACCCCTTGCACCTCGTATACTTTTTACAAGTTCTGCTCGTCTTAATTTACTTAAAAGTTGTTCTAAGTAATTTTGAGGAATATTTGCATTTGCCGATATTTCCTTGATTTGCATAGGAGTATCTTCTTGATGCTTACTTAACTCGTACATGGCTGTTAAACCGTATACACCTTTTGTTGATATTAATGGCATTTTATCAATTTCTTAATTTAATGCTTGGTTTAAATCTTCAATAAGATCAACAGTATTTTCTAAACCAATTGAAAGTCTAACAGTAACAGGATTTACTCCAGCTTTTGCCAACTCTTCTGGAGTCATTTGAGAGTGAGTTGTAGATGCTGGATGAACAATAAGTGATTTACTATCTCCAATATTTACAACAACACTAAATAGTTTTGCACTATCAATAATTCTTTTTGCTTCTTCAAAAGATTCAACATCAAAAGAGATAAGCCCTGATGATTTTCCACCTTTGAAATATTTTTGCGCTTTTGCATAATATTTATTTGATGGTAATCCTGGATAATTTACAGATTTTACTTTTGGATGAGATTCTAAGAATTTAGCAACCTCTAAAGCGTTATCTGAATGTTTATCAACTCTTAAACTTAATGTTTCTAAAGTTTGAATTAATAACCAAGAGTTATGAGGAGATTGAGTTGCTCCAATATCTCTTAAAAGTGATAATCTCACTCTTAAACAAAAGTTAGGAAGTGGAACATCTGTATAAACTAATCCATGATAAGATACATCAGGAGTTGTAAAATGTGAATATCTATTTTCATTTGCTTTGAAAAATTCAGCTAAACCAGCTCTTTCAACAATGATTCCACCAAGTGCAGTTCCTTGACCATTTGTATATTTTGAAGTTGAGTGAACAACAACATCAACTCCCCATTTAATTGGATTAAATAAAGCAGCACTTGCAACTGTATTATCACAAATAGTTAAAACACCATGTTTTTTTGCAATCTCAACTACTTTTTCCACATCAGGAATAGCAATTTGAGGATTTGATAATGATTCAAAATAAATAGCTTTTGTTTTATCATCAATTAATGATTCTAAATCAGAAGCATCATCACTTTTAAATACTTTTGCACTAATTCCAAATCTTTTCATAGTGTAAGTTAATAATGTAACACTACCACCATATAATTTGTCAGAAATAAGAACATTATCACCAGCTTCAGCCACATTTGCAATTGCAAAAAATGATGCAGCTTGTCCTGAAGATGTACAAATAGCAGCAGCTCCACCTTCAAGTGCAGCAAATCTTTGCTCTAAAACATCAGTTGTAGGATTTGTTAATCTTGTATAGATAGGTCCAAGTTCTTTAAGTGCAAATAAATTTGCAGCATGTTCAGAATCTCTAAAAGCATAAGCAGTTGTTTGAGCTATTGGAACGCTCATTGTGCCATAACCTTCTTTTTTGTTATAACCAGCGTGAATTGCGATTGTCTCTTTTTGCATTTTTTCCCTTTCTTATTTTTGTTTGTTTTCTTTATATGTTGAAATTATAGAACATTTTTATATTAATGTCAAGTAATTTAATCACAATTAATATAATACCCTTTAAATAAGGGGTAATTAACTAACTTGATTAAATCTATCAAGATTATATCAGATGATTAAGTAATTTTGAGTAAAATACCAATAAATCATTATTATAGGAAGTTTTAATTATGGAAAAATACAACATCTTTGAGCAAATAATAGTAGATAAAAATGAAGAAAAGTTTTTTGAAATTTTCAAAAATGAGACAATAAAAATAGAAAAAATAGTTTCAAATGGACAAAAATCACCACAAAATTTCTGGTATGAACAAGAAAAAAGTGAATTTGTTTTACTTTTAGAAGGTTTTGCAATACTAGAATTTGAGAACAGGGAAGTAGAATTAAAAAAAGGTGATTGTTTGAATATAGGGGTTATGGAAAAACATAGGGTTAAATTTACGAGTTTGGATGAACCAACAGTTTGGTTTGCGGTGTTTTATTGAGAAAGAAGAAAATTTTTAAACTTTAATAAATTCAAAAAATGCTTCTTTTCTAGTGTTTGTAATTTTTTAAATTTCCATCCCCATTTGGATTTTGTCAAGGTAAGGATTTTATAATATTCATAATATCACAAACTTTATTTTAAGTAATTATTCTTTGTGCAACAAAACTCCCAGAAGTACAGTTCTTATTATCAATATTACTATTTGTAAAATAATAGCCATTTAATTCATCCTCAAAAATTGTAACTATCGTTGTTCCATCAAATACCATTCCATTAAAAGAAGCATTCCATACAAAATAGAGTTTCCACGTGTCATTTATTTTAACTATTTCAGAAGATATAGTTGATGAATTTCCTCTTTCAACTTTTGTAATAACTTGAATATTTAACCAAGTTTGAGTAATTTTTATATTTGCATTTTGTTCTTTCCCATCTGCAATATTAATAATAACAACCGACCAATTTCCATTAATATTTGGGATAGAACCAAAAAAAGAATTAATCCATTTCATTTTCCATAAATGATTATTAACTAAATAAAATACAATAGTTGAAGATATACTTAATGCTCCTGTTAATTTTAGTAAACCTATTGGCTCATTTGGATATCCAAAACAGTATAAATAAATTACGATAAAAATAATACTAGTAAAAATAGTTATCCAGCCAAATTTTTTGAGTTTTTCTTGATTCGTCATTTACAATTTTCCTTTACCCATTCATTCATATCTGTACGAATAACATTTCCTCCATAGTAATCTTGATATGGAACTTCTCTTAAAAGTCCTTTATTATGGTCGTTTAAATTATCATTAATTACTGATGACACTAAAATTTCATAGGAATGCTCTTTATTTGCTTTATTACAAAGTTTTGCGGCAGTATTGAGTGCATCTCCCATCCAAGCAACTTCATTAAGTCCACTTCCAGAAAATCCTGCTTTTATCAATAATAATCGACCATAATCCATTCCAATACCAATGTTAATTTCTGTGATTTTTTTCTTTTTTAGCTTACAGTTTAAAATATCAATCAAAGAGCTAATAGCATAGGCATCATGAAATGCTGAATCTACATCAATCTTTTGAGGTGTTTCATAAACTCCACTTACACAATCACCATCGATATTGATAAATTTACAGTTTAAATTTCCATTCATTATGGCAATTACTTCAGATATAAAACTACGATATATTTTTGCTAAAGCAGGTCTATTATGGGCATCAATAAGCTTTGAAGAATCTCGAATATCTACAAATAGTGCTGTGGCATTCACATAAAAACCATTTGTAAAAGTAAGTTTGTCAATAGATGGGAAGCATTTAACTTCTTCAAAAGAGGTGTCTTGCTGATTTAAAATAGTATCAATTCGAGAAATACTTTTTTGATAGTCATAATTTATATGATTCGTTTGCATTTAAAACTCCATGTAGATTTTATTTTAGTGATTATATAAAAAAGATTTTATATTTTTTTAAAATATGGCAATTTGTAATAATTTCGTGGATTATAACTTAAAAGCAGTAAAGGTTTTATCAAATCACTTTCTAGTAATCCTAAAAGTCTCAAAAGCCAAAACACAATTATCAAAAAACTCTTTTTTATAACTTTTTTTATCATCCACAAAAGAGTAGTTGATTTGAAAAACTTTTTTATTTTTATCGAAAAAAGTGCAGATTTTGTCGTATGTATATTTGTATTTTCCTGCAATATGGAAGTTTCTTCTTTCTTGGATTTTTATTTCGTATTTTGAATCAAAATAAAAAATCTTACTTTTTAGCACTTTATCATCACTTCTTAGATGAAGTATCATTATTCCTTTATCACAAACAACACCAATTTCAATGATGAAAAAATCTAAAATAGATTTATAAAGATAGTAGAAAAAAGGAGAAAAGAGTAGGGCAAAAATCAATCCAAATAAATCATTTGAAATTATAAAATGATAAAACATAGAAATACAAACAGCTAAACCAAAAATTGAAAAAAATAAAGAAAATAGATTTGAAAAGAATTGTTGTTTTAAAACTTTTTTTGGAAATAAATCTTCAAAAAAAATGATTTTTCCTAATTCATTTGGAATATATTTTTTATATCTAAAGTTTTTCATATAAACTCGATTTTTATTTTTATAATATAACAATTTTATTAAAAAATGAGTCAAGATTGAGTCATTTGCTTGGATATACTTGCAATATTTAAATATATTCTTGGGAGGATTATTATAATGAGAGGTAGAATACTTGATTTTTACATTCAAGAGAGTAACGGTGTTATCCTCTCAGATGATGGGAGTAGATATGATTTTTCAACTACACAATGGAAAAGTAATAAAGCACCAGCTATTAATCAAGTAGTCGATTTTAAAATTAATGGTTATGATGCAGAAGAGATATATCTTTTGGAAGAAACAAAAAATAAGATTGTTGCTGGAATATTGGCATTATTTTTAGGTGGATTTGGAATACATAAGTTTTATTTAGGATGTACAACAGCTGGAAGTGTAATGTTAGTTATGTTTTTATTTGGTTTTATTGTTATAGGAATACCAAGTTTTATTATTACTGGGATTGCACTTATTGAAGCTTTAATTTATTTCTTTAAATCGGATGATACATTTGAAGAGACTTATGTAAATAATAAAAAATGTTGGTTTTAATTTAAAAAATCACCAAAGCTCTACCAAACGGTATTCTCTCTTTTTTATTTGACAATGCCCAAAGAACTTCATAAGATGGTGGAATTCGGGGAAAGATTCCATCACCATCAGTAAAATATAAAAGCATACTAGACATTGGAAAGTTTGCATCGATGTATTCAAAAACTGGTCGATAGTCAGTTCCTCCTCCACCTTTTAGGACAAATTCTAAATCTTGGGCACCTCTAAAACTATAGTGAGCATGAACTTTTGCATCCGCTATTAAAAGCTCAATATTAACTGCTGGAAAGTTTTGCATAATGGCTTTAAACTCTTCTATAAATGCTCCCAAAATTTCTTCTCGAATAGAACCAGATGTATCAATGGCAACTATTAAACTCAAAGTATCACTTGTAAGTGATGGCAGGGCAAAACCTCTGTATAGATGTTTTTTATTTGGTGGCATAAAAGCATAGTTATTTCTCATGTGGCGGTTTATGGCATTGTATAATTCAAATTTCCAATCGATATTTTGGGCAACTACTTTTTTTGCAAGTCTTTCAAAACCTAAAGGCATTAGGGATTTTCTAGTTGAAACTTCTTTTGCAAGAGCCGATGCATATTCCCATTGTTCTTCATCTTTTTCATCAAGATTTTCTTGGATTTTTTTTACTTTTCTAAATCTTTGAGTATTATCTCTATTGTTTTTTTGCTCATCATTTTGTTGGGCTTTTTCATCATCAAAGGCGTCAATTCCACTTTCAATTAGCTCTTTTTTTAGAAAATCGTAAATCTCTTCAGCGTACATGTTTTTGAATTTTTTATCATAATTTATACCATCTGGCATTTTCATTCCATTTTTAGCAAGGAGATTATTGATTGCATAATCAGTAGCTAATTGCCAAAGATAACCTTTTCTTTTTAGTTTTCTTTGTTGGTGAGATAAAATATGATGCATTACACAGTTTGTCAAGATAAATGAGAGTTCTTCTATTGTACAACTCTCTATAAATTCAGGATTGTATAAAAATCTTACTCCATTACTAGCATATGATTCTATATTTTCATTTGCTTCATGTTTTAGTCTTGATGCCAACATCCCAAAATAGGGATATTTTGTTGTTAGTTGGCTTTTGGCTTTGGTTAGAAGTAAGTCAGAGTTCATAATCAACGAAGCAATGTGTTGAATTTTTTCATCCACAACGGCCAAGATTTAAGATGATCAAGTTCAATTTTTCTTTGTCTTAAATCTTGAATAATCATAACTGCAAATTCCCCTGGAAGATTTAAAGAGTAGTTTATAAGATTATCTAACTCTTTTGTTCTTGTATCATCATTTACCCTAATGGCAAGTGCAGTACAAAGTATATGTAAAGCTGAAGTATCTGTTGGAAACTCTTTTTCAGTTCCATCTAAAATGCCATCCATATTTGGAAGCTCTTTTATAACAGCTTTAAATCCTAAAAATGAAGCTGCCAACTCTTCACCTATTGCTCCACTAATCAAAGCCATTATTAAATCATCTTCGGGAGTTGAAAGTAAAACTTCATTTACATATTGCCAAGTTCGAGGAGTTGCAAAGGCTTTTGTATCACTTTGAGTATTAAAGGTAAATAGTGCATCTGGTCTATACGAGATAAATGAGATGATAGATAAATCAATGTTATTGTTTATAGCCCATGCTCTCCAGTCATCAACACTTACTTCCATATCAAGGTGAATAAATCTATTTGCAAGTGGTGCTGCCATTCTAAAAACTACACCTCTATCACTTTCTCTATTTCCGGCAGCAACTATTGACCAACCATCAGGAAGTGTATATTCACCAATTTTTCTATCTAGGATTAACTGATAAGCAGAAGCTTGAACCATAGGAGCAGCAGTATTTAACTCATCTAAAAACAAAATTCCTTCTTTGATACTTCCATCTGGTAAAAATGAAGCTGGTGCCCAAATAGCTGTTTGATTAACCGCATCAAAAAATGGAATACCTCTTAAATCTGTAGGGTCAAGTAAAGAAAGCCGTAAATCTATACAAGCTATTCCTTTTTCCTTTGCAATTTGAGCAATGATTGAAGATTTTCCAATACCAGGAGGTCCCCATAAGAATATAGGTACTTTTCTTTCACATAAGTGTTCTACTGATCGTTTTATTTTTTGTGGATTCATGTATATCCTTTATTTATGGGAACTCTATTGCAATAAACGTTCCTTGTATTTAAAAGAGTCTATTAGCTATAATCAAATAAAAATATTTTAGGGTAACAGTTGAAAATAGCAATAATAGGTGGTGGAGCTGCTGGAATAATGGCGGCAATCACAGCCAAAAGATTAAATAAAAATTTACACATTGATTTATTTGATGCAAATAAAAGCATAGGTAAAAAGATATTGGCTTCTGGAAATGGAAGATGTAATATCTCAAATACAAATATAACTTCAAAAAACTACATTGGAGAAAATCCTGATTTTACAAGTTTTTCACTAAAAGAGTTTGATTTCAAAGCTTTTGAGAAGTTTTGCAAAAGTATTGGACTTTTACTTGATATAAAAGAGAGTGGAAAAGTATATCCTTTATCAAATGAAGCAAAATCAGTAGTAAATCTTTTGGAACTAGCCCTAAAAGAGTTGAATATAAATCTATATTTGGAAACTTTTATTAAAGATATAGAAAAAATAGAAGATAAATTTGTAATAAAAACCGATGAGGTAGAATACAAAAACTATGACAAAGTTCTAATCTCAAACGGTTTAGGTGCAGCTCCACAACTAAATGCAAATGAGAGTGGTTTAGATTTCGCTTCAAAATTCGGTCATAGCTACAATCCAACTTATCCATCACTTGTAGGACTTCAAACTGAAAACACTTATAATGGGAAACTACAAGGTGTAAAAAAAGAGTGTAATGTAAGCTTGTTTATAAATGGAAATTTAGAACAAGAGATTTTTGGTGATGTATTGTTCACAAGTTATGGAGTTTCGGGTTTTGCAATTTTAGATATTTCACAACTAGCAGCTTTAAATTTGAGTTTATATCAAGATGTAAAAATAGCAATAAACTTTTTCCCAAAAATAAACAGAAATGACCTAGGCGACCAAATACAAAGTCTATTTAAAAACCTACCAACTCAAAAAGCAGTTGATATTTTAACTGGAATGGTATCAAATAAAATAGCACCAGTATTACTTGATATTTGCAAAATTGACTCAAATACAAAAGCCTCTGATATAAATGCAAAACAAATAAAAGCAATATCATATCAATTAAACCAATGGAAAATGAAAGTAATAGACACCCAAGGTTTCGGACATGCAGAAGCAAGTGGTGGAGGTGTAAGAACCGCTGAGGTTGATAATAAAATTTATGAAAGTAAGTTATGCAAAGGTTTGTACTTTGCAGGTGAAGTGTTAGATATAGTAGGAAATAGGGGAGGTTTTAATCTTCAATTTGCGTGGGCTAGTGGGTATTTGGTTGGGAAGAGTTTTGGGAAATAAATATTTAGATTTTAATTATATATTTATATTATAAAATCGTGACATTTATTTGTTTAATAAGTAAAAAATATCTTTTCTAAGAGTATTATAATATAGGAATTAATTAATATATATTGTTTAAATTATATTCTTAAATATATAAATAAAAATCGTGACATTTATTTGTAAGTTAGATATAATACTTATTATAAAAAATAGGTAGCTTATGAAGAAAATGCAAATACTTAGAAACTATATTAAAACTTTATCTGAAAAAGAAGAGTTTACATTTCGATATGTTCGCGATAATTCAAATTTTAAAGATATTTCTACTACAACTCTTAGAAAGTATTTTCATCGACTACATGATGAAGGTTTAATTGAAATTATTGACAAAAGTATTTTTAAAAAGATTAATGAAAATTTCGAAGCTTTTTTATTTGTCTATGGTTCACTAAAAAAAGGTTTTGATAACAATAAAATCCTAAATAAAGCAATTTATATAAGTAAAGCCCAAACAATTAGAAAATTTGCAATGTATAAATCAGATGATGGAGATTATCCCTACTTAGTTAAAAATAAACCTCTTTATACAATTTCCGGAGAAATATATAAAATTAAAAGAAAAGATTTGATGCAAAAAATCGATTTCTTTGAGGGGAGTCCAGATTATTATTTAAGACAGAGTATTAATGTTAAAACGAGAAGTGGAAATAAAAGAGTATTTACATATTTTTACATTGATAAAAATTCTCATAAAAATAAAGAACCAATAAAAGAATGGTTAAAACCAGAAAAATTTGATATAGATGCATATTATCAATCTATAATGGAGAGTATAAATGGTTAGTGTAGATGATTTACAATTTGGATGTGAATTGGAATTTTATGTTAATCAAATGATTGAAGAAGAATTAATCGAAGAATTGGAGCAGATTTCAAATAAGAATTTAATTGTAAATAATAAAGATGGACAAAATGATGATAGTAAAATGAATTATAAAAAAGATGCATCATTACATGGAGAAAATGGTAAAGAGATTACTATTCCAATATGTTCATATAAAGAATTAAAAGAATACATTGTAAAAATTTGTAAATTAATAAGTTCAAATGCACAAACAAATGGAGATACTGGTTTTCATATACATATTTCAACAATTGATACTTCTTTGAATATAGATTTTTACAGATTTATGTTATTGTCAAATAATGAATCATTATTGAATAATTGGGGTGAGCGAAATAATTTTAGTTTAAATGTAATGGATATTTTAGATGTTTTGGATTTGGAAGAAGCTAGAAAATTTAAAAATAAAAAAGGACGAATATGGAGCTTAGAAAAAAGAAATAATAATCATATTGAGATAAGAACTATGGGTGGTATAGGATATGAAACAAAGATTGAACAGATATTCTCTGAACTTGATAAATTTATAGAAATTTTTTTAATATGTCTTAATAAACCAGATAAAAATTATGTAACTATTTTAGAAGAACATATAAAAAAACTTAAAGATAGCCCAAAAGATAAGAGAGATAAATTTTTAGAAATTATTAATAGATAAATAAAAGTCTTGTAGTATCTTTAAAACCTCTCTTTTAAAACCACCAACTTCCCAACCTTCCCAAACTCAAAAACACCCTTATCACTAAAAAGCTTATTATTAACATCTAATTCCAAAGGCTTAACATTTTTAAAACTTTGATTTTCGTAAGTGAAACTAATATAGTTTTTATCAACGATAGCTTTTTGTAAAAATCTAAGCTCGATGTTCATTTGAATCTTTCGGTGCTTGAGTTCTTTCTTCTTTTGAATAATCCCTTTGCACTTTGGCAACTCTTATTCGATAATCTTTAAAAATTCCAGCATTGCCTTTATCTTGAGCAATTCTGTGTTCAAACATATTTCTCCAAATCTCTATTGATTTTTCATCTTCCCAAAAAGATAGGCTTAGAAGTTTGTTTTCATCTATTAAACTTTGAAATCTTTCAATTGAAATAAAACCTTCACGGTTTTGTAAAAAATCTTTTAATGTTGAGGCGATTTTTAGATATTCCTCTTTTCCTTCTTTTGTTGGATAAACTTCAAAGATTACTGCGTACATAATATTTCCTTCTTTTTAACTATTACTATTTACTCAATTTTTTCATTGCCACCAAGCGTACTATACAAACTTACTCGATTTGTTAAATCTTCTTGATATTTACTAATTAGATTTTGTTGGGCAGAATATAGGGTTCTTTGTGAAATCAAAACATTTAAATATGTGCCAGTTCCTACTTTGTAAGCTCCAAGTGCTAGGTTATAACTTTTTGATACAGCATCTACAAGTTCTTTTTGTTTGTTTATTTGTTCGTTAATTATGGCTCTTGTGGCAAGGGAATCATTTACTTCTTTGAATGCTGTTTGGATAGTTTTTTCATATTGATTTAGGGCAATATCTCTTTGTGCATAGGTATAATCCAGATTTGCGCTATTTTGCCCACCATTAAATATTGGAATATTTATATTTGGTGAAAAAGACCATACATTTTGCGCTCCACCATCAAAAAGTGAAGAGAGTGATTTACTAGCAATTCCCGTATTTGCTGTAAGTGAAATTGATGGAAAAAAGGCAGCTCTTGCAGCTCCTATATTTGCATTTTTTGCTTTTAGATTATATTCTGCTTCCATTATATCGGGTCGTGTTAATAAAACTTTTGATGAAATTCCAGCTTTTACAATCATCAACCAATTTTCATACTCTTTAAACTCTTTTGGTAAAAGCTCATCATTTAATGGTTGAGCAATTAGTAGTTCTAGGGCAT
>ERZ650302.2002-NODE-2002-length-11126-cov-3.963147_pt1 | contig 11126 bp, 9 predicted proteins | sample MGYA00376238_ERZ650302 | MGnify/ENA primary metagenome ERZ650302 (study PRJEB26733, sample SAMN07839298) | wastewater metagenome | biome: urban; feature: wastewater treatment plant; material: waste water | place: USA: North Carolina | collected 2016-04-28 ... | reverse complement strand
AACCGCTGCATTTTCAAAATCGCCAGTTTCTCCGTTTTGAACCGTTCCTTTCACGGTTTTGAAATACACATCAGCACTTGCGTTAACCGACCACCATTTGGTAAATTTCAAATTTCCAGAAGTTTCAAATCCAAAAGCATCATTGTTGTTGAAATTATCGTAAGATAAAATCGTTCTGTTTGGATTGTTTGGATCAACGAAAACCACTCTTGAAATTTCATCCGAAATACTTCTATAGAAAACACCACTTGTGATGGAACCAATTTTTGTAGTTCTAGTATAATTCACTTCAAATGAATTGGTAAATTGTGGTACTAAAGCTGGATTTCCTCTTGATTCCATTAAAGGCGTTGTCCATTCTCTAATTGGGCTAATTTGTCCAATACTTGGTCGGTCAACTCTTCTTGAATAATTGAAATTAAATGAGTTTTTATCGTTTGCTGTATATGTTACAAATGCCGATGGATAAGCTGTAAACAAGTCGTCAGAAATGTTTTGAGCATCTGTAAAACTTGGATTTGTTTCATTAATTGCAAAATCAGCATCTAAGTCAAAATATTCTAAACGTACCCCAAGTTGACCACTCCATTTTCCAATTTGCTTGCCAACATTAGCATAAGCCGAATAAATATTTCTACCAAACTCAAATGAATTATTAGCGCTTGTAAAACTCGGATTAATATCATTAAAACTATTACCCGAATTCTGAATTCTCGTTTCCACTCCCAATTCTAATTTTGTGCTTTCGGTTAACGGATTTACATAATCGGCATTAAACTGAAAATAATCGGTTGTTCCTTTTACTAAATTGGTTCTTTCGTAAGTTTCTGTTGGGTTTGAAACCGTTTCATCATAAACAGTATTCTCATCATTAACGGTATGGGAATAGTTGAATTGAAGTTCTAAATTTTCATCTTTCTTTTCAAAGTCATGCTTAAAAACCATGTCATAGGTTTGGTTTTTGTTGTTGCTGTTGCTTCCAAAAAGCTGAGTTGTATTTCGGTTTGTAATTGCATCATCATACACAACTGTTGTCAATCCTGTACCAGAACCATAAGTAAAACTTTGATTGGTATAAGCTGACAATGTGTTTTTTTCGTTAATGTAATAATCCATTCCTAGTTTTAATAGATGTGAATTATTCTTATTTCGGAAATTAAAATCTTGACGATTTTCTTGATTGGTTCTTTCGCTATCTACATAACCATTGTTTGCGTTAATTCCGTGATTAAAGCCATAATTGGTGTAAAAATTGACTTTTCCTACACGGTAATTCATGTTCAGAGCCGAGTTGGTTTTTGGTGTGATTCCGAAAGTAACGCCTGTGTTGATAGAACCATTAAAACCATCTTGTGAATTTTTATGCAAAATAATATTGATGATTCCGCTCATTCCTTCTGGATTATATTTTGCCGAAGGATTTGTAATCAACTCAATTTGTTTAATTGAAGCCGATGGAATTTGTTGTAACAATTGCTCCACCGAAACATTCGAGGGTTTTCCATCGATAAGTACACGAACATTGCTGTTTCCTCTCATACTAATTTCTTTCGTTTGAGGGTCAATGCTTACTGTTGGGATATTATTCATAATTTCAGAAGCAGTAGTTCCAGAAGCAATTAAATCTTTACCAACGTTAATTACTTTTCTATCAATTTTTTGCACCATGTTTGAACGCTCTGCAACCACTTCAACATCTTTTAATTCGGATACGTCTTCAGAAATAGCAATTGTTCCTAAGTTTTGATTAGCATCAGCAGTCAAATCAATGTTTTTTACAACCGTTGTGTATCCAATAAATTGAATTTCGACAGTGTATTTTTGTATGGCTAATTTGTTGATGGCAAAATTTCCGTCTTCTGTGGTTACACCTCCTGTAACAATCTTGTCATTATCTTTAAGAATAATGTTAACGTAAGGTAAAGGTTCATTAGTTTTTTTGTCAATAACCTTTCCTTTGATAGTTCCCGAATTTTGTGCAAATCCAAAAGCAATGGAACACAAAAAACAGGTAATAATTAATTTAAGTTTCATTTGTTTGTTTTTAATTATATGATTGATGATTGTGTTTAATAGACTTCAACAATTGTTAATTGTTACAGTATTTTTGAAATATTTTTTTAATCAAAAAAAAACTAATCACTATTTACTAATCGCAAACTACTATTTATTACCTTTGCACGTTCAAAAAAATAAGGTAAAATGACATTACATCACACATTAACAACACACATCCAAAAAGCGGTTCTTGAATTGTTCAATATTTCTATTGAAAAAGTTGAATTTCAAGCTACTAGGAAAGAGTTCGAAGGTGATATTACTATGGTAGTTTTTCCTTTGGTAAAAGCATTAAAAGGCAACCCTGTTGAAATTGGAAATCAGATTGGAAATTACTTAGTGGCGAACGTAAATGAAGTTTCTAAGTTCAATGTAGTAGGCGGATTTTTAAATATCGTGATTTCGGATGCTTTTTATGTGGAATTTTTCAATTCAATAAAAAACAACGAAACATTTGGTTTTGTAGCTCCAAAAGAAGGAGAGAAAGCTGTAATGGTAGAATATTCTTCACCAAATACTAATAAACCATTGCACTTAGGTCACATCAGAAATAATTTATTAGGTTATTCGGTTGCCGAAATCTTAAAAGCTTCTGGAAAAAAAGTATACAAAACGCAAATCATCAACGATAGAGGGATTCATATCTGTAAATCGATGTTGGCTTGGCAGAAATTCGGAAACGGACAAACGCCTGCTTCGACTGGATTAAAAGGGGATAAATTGGTTGGAAATTTCTATGTGGAATTCGACAAGCAATACAAAAAAGAAATTTCAGAATTAATCGCTCAAGGTAAAACCGAAGACGAAGCAAAAAAACTAGCGCCATCTATTTTAGAAGCACAACAAATGCTTTTAGATTGGGAAAATGGAAAACCAGAAGTTATTGAACTTTGGAAAACCATGAACCAATGGGTGTATGATGGTTTTGCTCAAACGTATAAAAATCTTGGCGTTGATTTTGATAGCTACTATTATGAATCCAACACGTATTTACTTGGAAAAGAAGTAGTGCAATTTGGTTTAGAAAAAGGCATTTTCGAGAAAGACCCTGATGGTTCGGTTTGGATTGATTTAACGGCTGATGGTTTAGATAGAAAAATCGTGCTTCGTTCTGATGGAACAGCGGTTTATATGACGCAAGATATTGGAACCGCAATCCAACGTGTGAAAGATTTTCCAGATGTTGGTGGAATGGTTTATACGGTAGGAAACGAGCAAGATTACCACTTCAAAGTATTGTTCTTAATCTTGAAAAAGTTAGGATTTGATTGGGCAGATAGTTTATATCATTTATCATACGGAATGGTAGAATTACCTTCTGGAAAAATGAAATCGCGTGAAGGAACCGTTGTAGATGCAGATGATTTAATGGCAGAAATGACGACTACTGCACAAACTATTTCGGAAGAATTAGGGAAATTAGATGGATATTCTGAAGAAGAGAAAGCGGTTTTATTCAAAACAATCGGTTTAGGTGCGTTGAAATATTATATGTTGAAAGTTGATCCTAAAAAACAAATGATGTTCAATCCAGAAGAATCAGTTGATTTTGCAGGGAATACAGGACCATTCATTCAATATACGTATGCTCGTATTCAATCGATTTTGAGAAAAGCAGATTTTGATACTTCAATTTCAATTTCGGAATTAGAATTACACGAAAAAGAGAAAGAATTAATCAAACAAGTGCAGTTATTCCCTGAAGTAATTCAAAATGCTGCAGAAAATCACAGTCCGGCGTTGATTGCGAATTATACGTATGATTTGGTGAAAGAATTTAACTCATTCTATCAACAAGTTTCGATTTTAGGAGAAGAAAATCACGATAAAAAAGTGTTTCGAGTACAATTATCAAAATCAGTTGGAAACACCATCAAAAATGCATTTCAGTTATTAGGAATTGAAGTTCCTGAGAGAATGTAAAAATATTTCAACATTCACAATTCCAAGTTGTATATTCCTTGTTTAAATATCGAACAACGAACTTGGAACAACGAATTTTGAAATAGTAAATCAGTTATAAGAGATAAAATTAAGTGAACACATCAAAATATTTTTTTCAAACCTTAGTCGTGGTAATCGTTTCTGGATTGTCTTTTTTGGCATTCAAAACGTTTTTGCCTAAGAAATTATTTGCCGAAAGTAAATTAGATTCCAAAAATGTAGTAGTCGATAGTTTGCTTTTGGAAGCTATTGCCGAAGACGAAGGTGCAATCGTCGAAGATTCAATGGCTAAAACCATTATCGATTATAAAGTTGTGAATGGAATAAAATTTCCACCAGAAACATTCGAAGAATATACTGGAAATCAATACTTAGCGACATTTTTCGAGAAACTGTTTCAATTGGAAACTAAAAAAGAAGGTAATGTTCGTATTGCCTATTTTGGTGATTCGATGACAGATGGTGACTTAATTGTAAAAGATTTTAGAACGTATTTGCAAGAAAAATTCGGAGGTCAAGGCGTTGGTTTTGTGAATATTACATCAGAATCAGCTGCTTCTAGAAGTTCTGTTACACACGAATTTTCAGGAAATTGGAAAACCCAATCGTATTTAAAAGTAAAGCGCCCATCGAATCCTTTTGGAGTGAATGGTCATGTGTTTTATGCGAATGATACAGCAAATGTAGCTTGGGTAAAATACAAAGCAAACAAAACAAGATTTGCATCAGAATTACCGCATCCAACTTTATTTTATGGACGTTCATCCAATAAAGAAGGAAAAATTAAATATGTTATTGGTACTGATACTATTTCTAAAAAATTAACTCCAAATGCTTTAGTAAATACAGTTGTACTTTCTGAAAGTAATTTGAAAAGCATCAAAGTGAATTTCAAAAAAGCCGATTCTATTCCTATTTACGGATTCAATTTTGATGACGGAAAAGGCGTTCATGTAGATAATTTCTCGAACAGAGGAAACTCAGGATTACCAATTGGTAGTTTTGATGTTGCTACTATGCGTGCGTTTCATTCGAAATTAGATTACGATTTAATCGTTTTGCAATATGGTGCTAACGTGTTGAATTACGGTTCGTTGAATTATTCTTGGTACGAAAAACGAATGGCAAAAGTGGTAGCGCATTTGAAAGAGTGTTTCCCAGGAGTTGCAATTTTAATTGTCTCAACGGCTGATAAATCTACTAAATACGATTTAGAAATGAAAACCGATTCTGCTGTTGTGCCTTTAAATACAGCACAAAAACGTTACGCTATTAAATCGGAATCGAGTTTTGTAAACATGTACACCTTAATGGGTGGCGATGGTTCTATGATTCAATGGGTAGAACAAGAACCGGCAAGAGCCAATAAAGATTACACGCATTTTAATCACAGAGGAGCAAAAGAAGCTGCAAATTTAATTTTTACCCAATTAAATAAAGGCTATGAAATGTATAAAGAATTGAGAAAAAAGCGTAAAAAACCTGCTGCGCCAGTGAAAAAAGATAGTGTAATCACCAATAAAGATTCGGTTTATGAAGAATAGATTTTTGATGCTTTTATTGGGGATTTCTTTTTTTGGATTTGCTCAAGATACTTTGTTGGTGCCAATAGATTCTGTTGAGGTAGATCTTCCTGTTGTCGATTCTATTGAAGTTACTTTCACTGGAAATGATATTCATAATCCGAATGCACTTTTGGCTTTTTATGAAAAAATGTACCAATTAGAGCAAAGTAAATCGGGAAAGATTAATATTGTTCATATTGGTGATTCGCATATTCAAGCCGATTTGTTCACGGCTAAAATTCGTACTCAATTTCAAAAAGTGTATGGGAATGGTGGTTTTGGATTCACGTTTCCATATAGCGTAGCTAAGACAAATAATAGCGGTCCAATTCGTTATTCAGCCTCAGGTAATTTTCAAAGTTTTCGAAATTTATATGCCGATGCTAATCGTCCAGTTGGTTTAAGCGGCTTTTCTATGGAAACTACTTCAAAAGATTTTGCGATTCAAATGAATGTAAAAGATGCACAATATTATTTCACGAAATTGAAAGTAATCACGCCTCAGAATGTCAATTTATTTGATGTATCAATTTCTAATAAAAATATTGTCGTTGAAAGAAAAGTTCCTAAAAAAATCACACATAAAGTCAAGCCAGGTGAAGTTTTAGGTGGAATTGCAGATAAATACAATGTTTCTTTAAAAGCTTTGAAAAAAGCAAACGGATTAAAAAGTGATATCATTCGTGATGGGAAAGTTTTGACGATTCCAACGAAAGGAACACAATCGAAAACTACAACCAAAACAGAATATATTCCAATTGAATTACAACCTTCGTTATTTTCAAATGATTATATTTCGGAAACGCCTTTGGATAAAATTGCGATTGTTCCCAATCAAGAAATTGAAGATTTTGCTTTGAATGGATTAGTTTTAGAAAATAATAATTCGGGTGTGATTTATCATAGTATTGGTGTTAATGGTGCGAAAGCTTCTGATTACAATAAATTCCGATTGTTTAATGAGCAATTGCCAGTATTGAATCCAGATTTAGTGATTATTTCGTTGGGAACGAATGAGAGTTTTGATAAACAATCTGGCGAACAATATTTTTCGAATTTGGACCAAATGATTCAGGGAATTAAAGAGAAAAATCCGCAAACATGTGTTTTGGTGATGACTTCGCCACCTTCGGTTTTACATCGAAAATATAAAAATACTTTTATTGAAAAGTATGCAGAAATAATTGAAGACAATGCTCATGTGAAAAATTATGCGGTTTGGAATCTTTTGGATGTTTTTGGAGGTAATAAATCTATAAAACGCAATTCGTCAAAAGGCTACATGTCAAGAGATAAAGTCCATTATTCAAAAGCAGGATACGAAAAACAAGGCGAATTATTTTTTGAAGCCTTTTTACAATCATACGAATTATTTAAATCGACAAAGCAGTAGTGAAAGCACTTTTTAGCATACAAAATTGGTTTCTTGAAAATGTAGGGAATATCGATTTAGCCACCATTAAAAATTGGTTTTTATTCAATCCAAAACAGCCGTTATTATTTAATAGTGCCATTTTTTTAGGATTCTTTTTAGTTTTCTACATTATATATATTTTATCAAGAAAAACGCACTATTTCCGCATTACTTATGTGGTTTTATTTTCGTTGTTTTTCTATTACAAATCAAGCGGAATTTACTTTGGATTATTGATTTTTTCCTCGGTCGTCGATTATGTTTTGTCGCGATTAATTTATGAAGAAGCCAAGCAAGGATATCGTAAATTTTACATGATATTGAGTTTGTTGATTAACCTTGGAATGTTGGCGTATTTCAAATACACGAATTTTTTCATTGATAATTACAATACACTTTTCAGTGGAAATATGAAGTTTGAAGATATTATTCTTCCTGTCGGAATTTCATTTTATACGTTCCAAACCTTAAGTTACACAATTGATGTATATCGAAGAGAATTAGAGCCTACGAAAAGTTTCATGGATTTCTTGTTCTTCGTATCGTTTTTCCCGCAATTAGTAGCAGGACCAATTGTAAGAGCAAGTGATTTCATTCCTCAGATTTATGAGAAATTAAAGTTAACGAAAGAAGATTTCAATCGTGCTTTATTCTTAATTATTGGAGGTTTATTAAAGAAAGCGGTAATTTCAGATTATATTTCATCCAACTTTGTTGACCGTGTTTTTGATGCACCAAATAGTTACACAGCATTTGAAAATTTAATGGCGTCTTATGGTTATGCCATCCAAATTTATTGCGACTTCTCAGGATATTCAGATATCGCAATCGGATTAGCTTTATTGACGGGATTCTGGTTACCTGATAACTTTAGAACACCATACCAATCGGGATCTATTACTGAGTTTTGGAGAAGATGGCATATTTCACTTTCGAGTTGGTTGCGAGATTATTTATATATTTCTTTAGGCGGAAACCGAAAAGGCAAAATTAGAACCTATTTCAACTTATTCATGACGATGTTGCTTGGTGGATTATGGCACGGCGCTTCCTGGAAATTTGTAGTCTGGGGAGTTTTGCACGGATTAGCTTTGGTAGTAGAAAAATTCTTTGGACAGTTTATCAAGTTGCCTAAAAATGTATTTGTTAGAACCATTCAAGTTATTTTGACTTTCCATTTTGTGGTGTTTTGTTGGTTGTTTTTTAGAGCGAAAGATTTTACAACAGCATTTCAAATTGCAGATAACATTACCAAATTAACTTTCAATCTTGAGCAATGGCAGACCATTATTTTAGGCTATAAAAATGTCTTTTTGTTAATTGCAATTGGAGTGATTTGGCATTTTATTCCAGTGAAAACTTTAGCCGGAATGCAAAAAACATTTTCGACATTACCATTGGTTGCAAAAGCTGTTTTATTAGGATTGATTTATTGGGTAGTGTATGCCACAGCTTCAGCCGATACACAGCCGTTTATTTATTTTCAGTTTTAGTAACTTTTGTTACTCTTTTACATTTGTGTGTATTGTAACTTTGTTCTTTTAAAGCGAGATGAATAAAAGAGAAATCATAATTACGCTTATTGGAGTTATAGTCGGATTAATTTCGGGTTATGCTTATTACCATTATATTGGATGTGTTTCTGGAACGTGTTCTATTACTTCGAAACCACTAAATAGTACTTTGTATGGAGGCGTATTAGGTGGATTATTCTTCAATATGATAGGTGATTTTTTCAAGAAGAAGAAAACCTAATTTCTTGTGTAACATTTGTTGCCAAATGTTTTTACAGTTTGTATATATTTGTTGAATGAAATTTTCAGTTCACATATTATGCGTTTATCTGTTGCTTTTGGTGGCTTTGCCGTCTGTAAGAGCTATGAAAATGTTGGTAAGTGAAAATTGTGAACAAACTTGTCATAATTCGGATTCTGAGTCTTCAAGTTGTGAAAAAGGAAAAATCATCATGAGTTTAAACTTTAGTCCTGTTCAATTTGTAAGTGAATTGGATTTTAAACCTGAAATTACTTTCCCTGAATTTCAAATCGAAAAAGAAAAATCGAACTACGAGAAAATCTTTATTTCTAAATACCAACATTCCATTTGGCATCCGCCGAAGGTTGTTTAATATTTTACTGTTTAATAAATTACAAAGTAATTTAAAAAAGTAATACTGTTAAATTAATAAAAAATTAAGAGTACTATTTCTAAAATTATATATATTTGTCATAGTACAACACAAACAAAAAAGAATAAATAACAATTTAAAAATACACAAAATGAAAAAATTAGTTTCAATTATGGCAGTAGCTGCTTTTATGTTTTCAATGAATGTTAATGCTCAAGAGCCAAAACAAAAAGCAAAAAAAGAAACAGCTAAAACTGAAAAATCTTGTTCAACTGCTGAAAAAAAATCTTGTGGTTCAGAAGCTAAATCAGGAGGATGTTGTTCATCTAAAAAAGCTGCTGAGAAAAAAGCGGAATAGTTTTATTCAAAATAAATTTAGAACGCCTCGATATTTTCGAGGCGTTTTTTTATGTAACAAATGTTGCTGTAGCACAAATACATAACATCTAAATTTGATTTTATAAAGCGAAAAAATATGTCAAAAATAGTTGTTTTAGGTGCTGGTATAGCTGGACATACAGCGGCAGCTCACTTAAGAAGAAAATTAGGTAAGGAACACGAAGTTTTAGTAGTGTCTCCCAATAGAAATTACCAATGGGTTCCCTCAAATATATGGGTTGGAATAGGTAGAATGAAATCTAAAGAAGTAATTTTTCCTCTAGAACCTTTATATAAAAGAAAAGGTATTGGTTACAAGCAAGCAAAAGCTGTTTCCTTTCATCCAGAAGGAGATGGTTCTGAACAAAAACCTTATATTTTAGTTGAAGGCGTTTTTGGAGATAATTTAGGAAAACAAGAAAAAGTGACCTACGATTATCTTATTAATGCGACGGGTCCAAAATTAGCTTTTGACATGACGGAAGGTTTAGTGCCAGAAACAAACAAAGTGTATTCCGTTTGTACTTATGATCATGCTGAAAAAGCTTCCGAAGCACTTCATAAATTAATTGACCAACTAAAAAAATCGGATAAAAAAGCAAAAATTCTTATCGGAACCGGGCATGCAAAAGCAACTTGTCAGGGTGCCGCCTTTGAATATATATTGAACGTAGAAAAAGAATTACAAAAGTTTGGGGTTCGAGATAAAGCTGAAATTACATGGATTTCCAATGAATATGAATTAGGTGATTTTGGAATGGATGGCATGTTGATGGAATACAACGGTTTTAACATGAAATCGAAAGACATGGTAGAAATGATTTTTGAAGACCGAGGTATAAAATGGATTTTAGGTGCGGGTGTTACTAAAGTAGAAGATGGAGTAGTACATTATGAAAATTTAGAAGGGGAATACAAAACAGAAACCTTTGATTTTGGTATGTTGATTCCTGCATTCTCAGGACATGGCTTTCAAGCATATGATAAAGACGGACAAAATATAACTGAAAAATTATTCAGAGGTTTTATGGTGGTAGATGCCGATTACACTCCAAAACCTTATGAAGAATGGACAGTACAAGACTGGCCTGAGACGTATCAAAACCCAAGTTATAAAAACATATTTGCTCCTGGAATTGCATTTGCTCCTCCTCATTCTATTTCAAAACCACGAAAAAGTAAAAATGGAACCGAAATTTTCCCATCGCCACCAAGAACTGGTATGCCTTCTGGAATTACAGCCAAATTAGTTGCGGATAATATCATTGATTCTATAAAAGCAGGAAAAGAATCGTTACATCATAAAGGTTCTTTAGGCAACATGGGAGCGGCTTGTATAGCTTCTGCAGGTTATGGAATGACACAAGGTAGTGGTGTAAGTATTACCACGTATCCTATTGTTCCTGACTATAAAAAATATCCGAATACTGGAGGAAGAGATATCAAGAAAACCTTTGGAGATATTGGTTTAGCTGGTCATTGGGTGAAATTATCATTGCATTACGCTTTTATTTATAAGGCTAAAATGAAACCTTTTTGGTGGTTAATTCCGGAATAAAGTGAAAAGTAAAAAGTAAAAAGTTTTACTTTACAAGCAAGATAAATGATTAGCTTACAATCTAACAATAAAAAATTATGA
>ERZ650302.1993-NODE-1993-length-11146-cov-23.575692_pt1 | contig 11146 bp, 12 predicted proteins | sample MGYA00376238_ERZ650302 | MGnify/ENA primary metagenome ERZ650302 (study PRJEB26733, sample SAMN07839298) | wastewater metagenome | biome: urban; feature: wastewater treatment plant; material: waste water | place: USA: North Carolina | collected 2016-04-28 ... | reverse complement strand
TAAAATTAGGAATTACAGCATTGGCATTATCATTTGCCTCTACTGCTTTCGCTCAAACTACTTCTAATCCTTGGTTGATTGGAGTTGGTGCACACGCAGAGAATCATGTTGCTGCAGGTAAATTTGGAGACATGTTTTCAACTGCTTTTGGAGGAAACGGAGGAGAATTGTATAAAATGAACAATTTTACTATCACTCCACCTCTATCAAAACTAACTGTTGCAAGAAACTTAAACAAATATTTTGTTTTAGACTGGCAAACTACAGTTGGTAATGTTGATAATAAAAAAATTGGAATGGATAAAGAATTCTTCCTACAAACTGGTCTTGGTGTACAATTTAAACTAGCTAGTCTTTGGAATGAAGAATCTTGGTTCGATCCATATTTAAGAATTGGAGCTAACTATCTAAGACACGATTACGAAGGAACTGGTGCAGTGAATTCTGATGGTGATTTAATTAAAGCTAATCACTTTACTGCAGCTGGTGGTATTGGTGCTAACTTTTGGTTAACTAAAAACTTTGGTATCAATTTACAAGGTGATTATGTAGGAACACCAACTGATAAATCAGCTGTTGCTAACTTTTGGCAAGCTGGTGCTTCTATCTTGTTTAGATTTGGTAACAATGATAGAGATAAAGATGGTATCAAAGATAAAGATGACAGATGTCCAGATATCCCAGGTTTACCTGAGTTCCAAGGATGTCCTGATACAGATGGTGATGGTATCCCAGATATCGACGATGCTTGTCCTACAGTTGCTGGTCCAGTTGAAAACAACGGTTGTCCTTGGCCAGATACAGACGGTGACGGTGTACTAGATAAAGACGATGCTTGTCCTACAGTTCCAGGACCAGTTGAAAACAAAGGTTGTCCTTGGCCAGATACAGACGGAGACGGAGTATTAGACAAAGATGATGCTTGTCCTACAGTACCAGGTTTACCAGAATACAACGGTTGTCCTAAACCAACTGCAGTAGCTGTGACAGAAGAATTTAAAGATTTATTGTTCGACTTCAACAAAGCAACAATCCAACCTGGTTCTACTCATAAATTAGATAAAGCTGCTGAAATCATCAAGTCTGCTCCAGCTGAGAACTTCGTCGTAGTAGGTACTACAGATGCTAAAGGTTCTGCTGCATACAACTTGAACTTGTCTAGACAAAGAGCTGCTGCTGTAGTGAAAGCTCTTGAGGCAAGAGGTGTAAATCCAGCTCAATTGAAATCTATCGGTATCGGTTCTCAAGAAGCTACTGTACCTGCAACTGCTTCTGATGCTGAAAGACAAGTTGATAGAAAAGTAATCGTAAGAGCAATCTCCGGTGGAGAATGGGATACTTACAAAAAAAGTGACCTTCCTTCAACTCCAGTGAAAAAAGCTGCTCCTACGAAAAAAAGAAAATAATTTGAACTGATTATTTCTAAATATTAAACGCTCTCTTTTTGAGAGCGTTTTTTTATTGCTGCAAATTCATTATTTTTGTACTCAAAATAAATTTACAAATGGGACGCGCATTCGAATATAGAAAAGCAACTAAAATGGCTCGTTGGGATAAAATGGCCAAAACTTTTTCAAAAATTGGGAAAGATATCGCTATCGCTGTAAAAGCTGGCGGTCCTGACCCTGAATCTAACCCTGCTCTTAGAAGATGCATTCAAAATGCTAAAGGAGCTAATATGCCTAAAGATAATGTGGAAAGAGCAATAAAAAAAGCTTCTGGTGCAGATGCCGAACATTATGATGAGGTTACTTATGAAGGTTACGGACAAGGTGGCGTTGCGTTTTTCGTAGAGTGTACTACCAATAATCCTACCAGAACTGTGGCTAATGTAAGAGCTATTTTCAATAAATTTGATGGGAATCTTGGTAAAAATGGTGAACTGGCTTTTATCTTTGATAGAAAAGGAATTTTTACCATTGATAGGTCTTTAATCAAAATGGATTGGGATGATTTTGAGATGGAAATGATTGATGGTGGTGCAGAAGAAATAGATAGTGATGCAGAGGAAGTGATGATTACTACTGCATTTGAAGATTTCGGTTCTATGTCTCATAAATTAGACGAACTTGGCATTGAAGCTAAAAGTGCAGAATTGCAAAGAATTGCCAATAATACAAAAGATGTAAACGAGGAACAATTTAAGGCAAATATGAAGATGCTAGATCGTTTCGAAGAGGATGATGACGTACAAAACGTTTATCACAATATGGAAATTACAGATGAATTGATGGATTCTCTATAAAACTAAAAAGTCGCAAATTTTGCGACTTTTTTTATTTTGAAAAGACATCTTCTATGCCTTGCATTCTCGTCATTACAGAACGTGCATATGAACAATGCGGGTTTACTTGCCACTTATTTTCTCTGGCAAATTGTATAGATTCTTCTACTAATTTTTTTCCGAAACCTTGTCCGCCAAATTTGGGATATACCATTACGTAAGAAATGATTAATAAATTATTTTCGGGGGAAATGGTATATGTCGCTCTGCCAATTTCTTCGGTTTCGTTTTTTAGGGAGATGAAACCGCCGTTTCCGTTTTTGTGATTTTCAAAGGTTGTGTTCATTTTTGATTTTTTTTGTGGATGGTTGAATGGTGCAGCCCGGCTTGAGCGGAAATCCTTTTTTTTGTGGCTGGAGTGGCTTTGGAAAAAAAGATTGGGAGCGGAAGACGGAAATAGCTGCCCAAAAATTAAACGTCTTTACCAGTGTAGAAATTATAATCTTTGATGATGGTGTCTATAAATTTACTTTCGGTGAGAGGAATGTCGTCTCTATTAAGTTTTAAAATTTCGAGAATTTTATTGGCTAATTTTGAGATGATTTTTTTGTCTTGAGATTCTTTAGCTTTCACAAAATTTTCTTTGATAATTCTCACGTCATTATCCGTAAGAGAAATTACCTGTGGGAACATAGGAACGTAATCATTGCTGATTTTTTCTAAAATAGTGTGCGATATATTAATGTTGTTTTTGAGAGAAATAACGGCAGTTCCGGAAGCGATGTCGCCTAATCTAGAGTTGGTTTTGGTAACAATCATACTGATGAAACCGGGAATGAAAAACAAACCAAAATCTACAATTCTAAAAACCCAACGAATTAAATAATCTGGAAAACTCGCCTGAAATCCATCAATTTTCACGACTTTTATTTTGAGGAGCTTTTTACCAGGAGTTTGTCCTTCCATTAAGCTTTCGAAGACAAGTGTGTAAAATAAATAGGGTAACATAAGGATTACTTCTAGTCCTTTCAAAGAAAAAATGTCCCAATTTGAAATATAGGCATCTAAGTTTAAAGCATTTACTAAAATAAGATTCAAAAAGTAAATAAATACAATTTTAATGATGTTATCTACTACAAAAGCTAAAAATCTTTCGCCAATATTGGCAGTTGTAAAGGTTAAATTTACATTTTGTGAAGTATTGATGTCAATTTGCGCCATTTTTTTATTATTTTAGCAATAGATTATGAGAGAGGTAGCTTTTATTAAGCAAAATAAAGAAAAATGGTTGGGAATTGAGCACGTAATTTCAGGAAAATTGAAAAAAAATCCTGATGAATTGTCGTCTCTATACATTAACCTTGTTAATGATTTGTCTTTTGCCAAAACCTATTATCCAAAAAGTAAAACCACGGTTTACCTTAATCATCTTTCTACGCTTATTTTCCAGAAAATTTATAAAACCAAAAGAGTAGAAGAAAACAGATTTTTGTATTTCTTTAAGACAGAAGTTCCGCTGTTGGTGTATCAGTACAGGAAGTATCTTTTTTTTGCATTCAGCTTGTTTGCTATTTTTATTTTGATTGGCGTGGTTTCATCTCATTACGACAAAGATTTTGTGACGATGATTCTAGGCGAAGATTACGTAAATATGACGATTGAAAATATTAAAAAAGGCAATCCGATTGGTGTTTACGAAAGTGGTTCTAACTGGGGAAGTACTTTGTATATTATCCAAAATAATATAACGGTAGGACTCAAACTCTATATTTACGGACTTTTTGCAGGAATAGGAACGGTGCTTTTTGCGATGTTTAATAGCATAATGGTAGGCTCTTTTCAATATTTTTTTGTAACACAAGGTGTTTTAGGACAAAGTGCAAGAGGAATTTGGGTTCACGGTGTTTTCGAGATTTTTTCTATGGTGATAGAGACAATGGCAGGTTTGGTTTTGGGAGCTTCTATTCTTTTTCCTAAAACTTTTTCTAGATTAAATTCTTTTAAAGTTGGGTTTAAAGATAGTTTCAAGATATTTCTGAGTACTGTTCCATTTACTATCGTTGCAGGAATTTTAGAAGGTTATGTTACCAGATATGCGCTGAAAATGAATTTAGGAATCAACCTTTTTATTATTTTCGGAACGCTATTTATCATCAGTTATTACTATATTTACTATCCTTTTATCGTCAACAAAAAACTAGGAAACCATCATTCTATTTGATTTTTTTTAAACTAATGACTCGCAGATTCTACACTTTTTTAATCATTTTTTTAAGTTTTACTTTTGGTGAAGCTCAGGAAAATTATAATCAAGAATTAGAATCAGATTCTGCTTATCAAAAAACCTATAATGATGCGAAGGTGGTAGATTCTGTGATTATGTCTGGTTATGTTACAGATAATCCTTCTTACAACAGAAAATTTAAAGACGATTTTAGAAAAAAATACCAAACAGACGATTTTAATTACAAACCTAATAAACCCAAAGAAACAGGTTGGGATGGTTTAGGGAAATGGTTAAGAAATTTATTTGGAAATCAAGACGGATTTTGGGCTGGTATTTTTATCAAAATCTTTGGCTTTTTGGTTCTAGGATTCGTGTTGTATATCCTCATCAGTTATTTTATTTCTAAAGAAGGAAACTTCCTTTTCCGTAAAAACAAAAAAACAATTTCTATTGAATACGAGGAAATTATAGAAAATATCCACGAAATAGATTTTAAAGAAAAACTGATGAATGCGGAGAAAAATAAAGATTTTCGTTCGGCAATCAGATACCAATTTTTGAATGTTTTGAAAAAACTTTCAGACAAAAAACAAATAGATTGGAACACCGAAAAAACCAATCACGATTATTTAAAAGAATTAAAAACGGAGTCTTCTAAAACTAATTTTGCAGAATTACTTTACATTTTTGAATACGTTTGGTACGGAGAATTCGAAATCAATGAAGAAGCTTATCTACAATTTAAAAAGAAATTTGAAGCGAATATTTAAATGAAAAACTACAAAACCATAGGAATCATTTTATTTGTGCTCTTTTTGCTGATTGTGCTCATCAATCTTAGCAGTGAGAGACAAATAAGTTGGGACAAGAATTTTTCTACCGCAGAAAAATCACCTTATGGTTTGTTTGTTTTTAACAAAGAATCTAAAACACTTTTCAAAAATAAAATAAAAAGCATAGAAAAATCGCCTTATGCTTTTTACGAAAAAAAGGAAAATCTGAAACCGCATAATATTTTAATTATTGAATCTGAGCTAGATGCGCTTTCTTGGAAAAAAATCCTCAATCAGGTTTCCAAAGGTTCTGATGCGATGATTTTGGCAGAAGAATTTCCGCAAGAATTGCAAGACACTTTAGAGATAGAACACCGAGATTTCAACTATGGAGAAGAAAGCAATATCTATCTTACCGACGAAAAAGTGCCTTACGATAGTTTGGTGATTGATAAAGATCAAGCTCACGGTATTTTTTCTAAAATAAATCTTGATAAAACCGAAATTTTAGGAGAAGAATTTTACGAAACTTCAGAGGATTTCGATGTAGGTTCTGCCGCCAATTTTATTAAAGTGAAATTTGGGAAAGGACATTTTTATCTGCATTCAGAACCGCTAATTGTTACCAATTATCATATTTTAAAAAAGCAAAATCAGAATTATATTCAAGATGTATTTTCGCTTTTGCCAGATAGAGAAACCTATTGGTTTCATAATGCTTACCGAGAAAAATCTTCTTCTTGGTTTCCTTTTTTAGATTTTATTTTGTCTAAACCTGGTTTACGAAACGCGTGGTATATTTTTGTGTTTTCGGTTCTGCTTTTCATTATTTTTAATGCTAAACGAAGACAAAGAATCGTTCCGATAATAGAACCTCTTAAAAATAAATCGGTAGAATTTATAAGAACCATCGGGAATTTATATATGCAAGAAGGAGATTTTCACGATATGATGGCAAAAAAATCACAGTATTTTCTGAGCAGAGTAAGAACCGAACTTTTGATAGATACTCAAAATTTAGACGAAGAATTCGAGAAAAAATTGCAACTAAAAACTGGGAAATCTCCAGAAAAAATAAATGAAGCTGTCGTTTTAATTAAAAAATCATTAAATCCTTCTGCACAAGTCATTAATGAAGATTTGATTAAATTAAATAAAGCTTTAAACGAAATTTTAAAATAACTTTGTATAAATGCTAATTTTTTGAAATTTAGTAATTTAGAAAAAACTTTGCGCAATTTGCAAAAAACCTTTGCGACATAGCGTGAAAATTAAAAATATTTAGAAAATGGAAAACTTGGATAACCAAAATTTGGAGTCACAAAACGTAGAGCAACCATCTGTAGAACAAACAACTACGACAGAATTTCACTCAAGAATTGATATGACAGAATTGAGCGAAAGTCTTGCCAAAGTAAAATCTGAAATCGCTAAAGTAATTGTAGGACAAGAATCTATGATTGAGCATCTTTTGGTAGCTTTACTTTCTAACGGACACGTGATTATAGAAGGAGTTCCTGGTGTTGCTAAAACCATCACCGCAAAATTATTGGCAAGAACCATTTCTGTAGGTTTCAGCAGGATACAATTTACCCCAGATTTAATGCCTTCAGATATTTTGGGGACTTCCGTTTTCAATGTTAAAAACACTGAATTTGAATTCAAAAAAGGGCCTATTTTTTCCAATTTTATTTTGATTGATGAGATTAACCGTTCTCCTGCAAAAACGCAAGCTGCACTTTTCGAAGTGATGGAAGAACGCCAAATTACAATGGACGGAACGCTCTACAAAATGGAACAACCATTTTTGGTAGTTGCTACTCAAAATCCTATAGAACACGAAGGAACGTATAGACTTCCTGAAGCGCAATTAGACAGATTTTTATTCAAAATTAATGTAGATTATCCTAATCTTTCTCAAGAAATGGAAATCGTGAAAAACCACCACGAAAATAGATTAGACGATAAAATTTCTCAAGTTCAAGCCGTAATTTCTGGACATCAGTTGAAGAATTATCAAAATTTGGTAAAAGAAATCATCGTAGAACCTCATTTATTAGAATACATTGCGAAAATCACGGTGAATACTAGAGAAAATCAGTTTTTGTATTTAGGAGCTTCGCCTAGAGCAAGTTTAGCGCTTCTTACGGCAAGTAAAGCTTTCGCTGCAATTAGAGGTAGAGATTTCGTAACGCCTGAAGATATAAAAGAAGCTGCAGTAAGTGTTTTGAGACACAGAGTAATGGTTTCTCCAGAACGTGAAATGGAAGGTTTAACTGCCGATGAAATCATCAAACAGATTTTAGAAAGTATAGAAATTCCAAGATAGAAAGTTTAAAAATTTTTTCGCAATGCGAAAAAGAATAAACCGCAAAAGCAACAAAAGAAAGTATTGAAAACAAGTTCATCAAAAGAATAAAAAGTAATCCATTGCTCTTTTTTACTTTTGTAAAACTTAAAATATACAAAATCTTTTGTCTCTTTTGTGGTTGAAAAATAAAAATATTGTGCACTTTGCGAATACCTTTGCGGCATTGCGTGAAAAAAAAGTGACAAAATAAGGTATTGAAGACAAATCTTTCAAAAGAAAAAAAGTAAACCATTGCGCTTTTTTTACTTTTGCATAGCTTAGACACATTCAAAATCTTTTGTCTCTTTTGTGGTTTAAAAAATATAAAATATGATTTAAAAAATTGCATTTGCTATTTTTTCATAAATGATAACGAAAAATGAAGATAGATAAAGTAAAATTATTAGACGGGAAAACCGTTGCCATCACAGGTTCAAAAAGTATTTCGAACCGACTTTTGATTTTGGGTAAATTGTTCGGAGATTTAAAAATAGAAAATCTTTCTAACAGTCAAGATACTCAATTGTTACAAAAAGCACTGAACGAAGATTCAGAAACAGTGGATATTCATCACGCTGGAACTGCAATGCGTTTTTTAACGTCTTTTTATGCCATTCAAGAAGGTAGAAAAACCATTCTCACAGGTTCTGAAAGAATGAAGCAAAGGCCAATAAAACCTTTGGTTGATGCATTGCGAGAGTTAGGCGCAGAAATTAATTATCTTGAAAATGAAGGTTTTCCGCCATTGGAAATTCACGGAAAGAAAATTGAAAAGAATTTTGTGAAAATTCCAGCCAATATTTCTTCGCAGTTTATTACTTCGCTTTTATTGATTGGTGCAAGTTTAGAAAATGGTTTAGAAATAGAATTGCAAGGCGAAATTACGTCTCGCTCTTACATCAAAATGACGTTGAAAATCTTAAAAGATATCGGTATTGAAACTCGTTTTGAAGGGAATATAATTAAAATTTTGAGTTCAGAGACTTCTTTGTACAATAAGCAATTGGATAAACATTTCCACACTTCCAAAATAAAGCATTATACCGTAGAAAGCGATTGGAGTTCTGCTTCTTATTTCTATTCTTTGGCTGCAATTGGTAAAAAAAGAATTCATCTGAAAAGTTTTTATGCCTATTCATTGCAAGGAGATTCTGCGCTTAAAAATATTTATCTTAAATTTTTTGGAGTGAATACTATTTCAGATGCTGCTGAACATCTCATTTCGCTGGTTCCTGATAATAATTTTAAATATCCTGAGAAATTTGTTTTGGATATGAATGATTGTCCAGATATTGCACAAACAGTTTGTGTAACGTGTGTTGCGCTAAAATTACCTTTTGAAATTTCAGGTTTAGGAACTTTGAAAGTAAAGGAAACCGACAGATTGGTTGCACTCCAAAATGAATTAGAAAAAATAGGTTGCAGAACAGAAATTACCGAAAATTCCATCAAATCTTTAGAATTTTTTGAGTCAAATAGTGAGATTTCTATTGCAACGTACAACGATCACAGAATGGCGATGAGCTTCGCGCCATTTGCCTTGGTAAAAGAATTAGATATACAAAATGAAGATGTGGTAGAAAAATCTTATCCAGATTTTTGGACGGATTTTTTTGAAATTACGGAGGAGTTGTAACACAGAGGTCAAGGAGTTTTTACACGGAAAGCACAGAGTTTTTTAAATAAATATTTATGACTAAAAAATCTTACCTTTTATTAGCTTTGGTTTTTACTTTAGCAATTTTTATGATTTTTAAAGTGATAAAATTTGTAAAAGGAATTGAAACACCAGATTTAGAATACAATACTGTTTATTCAGAAAAATATGATGAATCTCTATTTAATAATTCTTTAATAGGCTTAAGTAAAGCAGAAATAATTAAAAAGTTTGACAAACCTTTAAAAATTGATATTATTAAAACAAATTCAAGATTTTTATATAAAAATAAAAATGACAGTATTTTTATTGATTGTAATGGAGGTGTAGATTTAAGTCATTTTAATATGCTTCATAAAAAGGAAAATTTTCTAGTTTTTACATTTGATGAAAACGAAATTGTAAAAGACATTTTCAACATAAAAAACTCTGAAAGAATAAACTCTGATAGTTTGATAGGCACTTCTAAAGCCGAAATTATAAAAAAATATGGAAAACCAAATCAAATTGCAGAAGTAAAGGAAAATGGAGAAGTTTTATTTTTTTCAAATATTAAAGAGGGAGCATATACTGGGAAAATGCCCAAAATTTATTTGAGAAAAGTAATGTTTGATAGAAACAATATTGCAATAAAAGTTATAAAATCAGAAGGAAACCCATTAAATCCAACAGAAGGTCTTTGTAAAGTTTATTCTAATTAAGAACTTCAAAAAGCAAAGCGTCTCAATAATCTTAATTTGTGAACTTTGTGAAAAGCTTTGAGAACTTTGTGATATAAAAAACGAACAGAATTTATGACAATAATAATAACAGGAACTTCCACAGGAATTGGCTTTACACTCGCTGAATATTTCGGTAAAAAAGGGCACAAAGTTTTTGGCTTAAGTCGAAAAAATGTGGAAAGTCAATATTTTACCACCATTCCAACCGATATTACAGATAATGCACAAGTTCAAGCTGCGATTTCAGAAATTTTGAAAACGGAAAGCAGAATAGATGTTCTCATCAACAATGCAGGAATGGGAATGGTTGGCGCTGTTGAAGATTCTACAAAAGAAGATATTCTGAAATTATTCAACTTGAATTTAGTAGGTGCTGTGCAAATGATGAGCGCAGTAATGCCAAAAATGCGTGAACAAAAATCTGGGAAAATCATCAATATTTCGAGTATTGGTAGTGAAATGGGACTTCCGTTTCGTGGATTTTATTCGGCGTCTAAATCTGCGCTAGATAAAGTAGTGGAAGCAATGCGTTACGAAGTCTATCAATGGAATGTAGAGGTTTGCAGTTTGCATTTGGGAGATATTAAAACTAAAATCGCTGAAAATAGGGTAAAAACTCAAGTTTCAGAACCGTATAAAAATGTTTTTGATAAGGTGTATTCTTTGATGAATGCTCACGTTGACGAAGGAACGGAACCTTTGGAAGTAGCACTTTACATTGAAAAATTATTAGAAAAAAAATCTTGGAAAGCGCATTATTATTTCGGGAAGTTCGGACAAAAAATTGGCGTTCCTTTGAAATGGATTCTTCCTCAGAAAACGTATGAAAATCTGATGAAAAAGTATAATAAAATGGATTAAGGTTGCCACGAATACACGAATAAATTTATAGATTTTTTTCGTTGATTGTGCTGATTTATTAACAGTTTCAATCTGCAAAATTTGTTAAATCAGCGAGAGTTTAATTTTAAAAAGCTGTTGAAGTTTATTATAATAATGTTTATTCGTGCATTCGTGGCGATTACCAAATACTAATTCAATAAAAATTTGCGTTCTTTGCGTAATCATCTTTGCGACTTTGCGTGAAAAAAAATCTATACATATTTCTATTTTTTCTTCCTTTTTTTCTGAAATCCCAACAGAAACAATTCATCTTAATAGATGCTCAAACAAAAAAAGAATTGGTAAAAAAA
>ERZ650302.1991-NODE-1991-length-11158-cov-4.116635_pt1 | contig 11158 bp, 10 predicted proteins | sample MGYA00376238_ERZ650302 | MGnify/ENA primary metagenome ERZ650302 (study PRJEB26733, sample SAMN07839298) | wastewater metagenome | biome: urban; feature: wastewater treatment plant; material: waste water | place: USA: North Carolina | collected 2016-04-28 ... | reverse complement strand
GCTATCAGGTGAATATGCTTCTTCCGGAAATCGCCGCGCCGCACCCCATGCGGGATATTCTCGCAGACACCATCCGCCAAGCTTGTGTCGCCCACCAAGTCCTGCCAGTTTAGTAGCCCGAACGAATACCCGACTCGTTGCCAAATGAAATGTAGCCAGCATAAACCAAAAAACGGAAGTGTCTGATAAGCCTTTCCCTTTCAAAATCTTGTTGAGCTTGCTAGAATCTAAGGTTTTCTAATATCAAACCGCACAGGATTAAGCAATGCCTACCGTACGTGTCAAGGAAAATGAGCCGTTTGAAGTGGCTATGCGTCGCTTCAAGCGCACCGTTGAAAAAACGGGGCTGCTGACCGAACTGCGTGCGCTGCTGGGTAAGGCGGCAGTCCAAGTTGAGATGTAATGCTTATTCGCCGGCTATTTGACCCGTACCGATAACGGTCTTGATCCCCTTCAGGCAAGTATTATCTTCACTTCGCTGTTGCATCCAAAGGCATGGCATCTCACGGACGACCCAAGGCAAACGTCCCGTATGCAGCCGCAGAATCCAAAGCGCATCCCCCCGCAAGCCGTTTTCCTGCCCAAGTCGGGGGAATTCACAGCAGAAATGGACATAATCCTTGCCAGCCCAAGGCAAATCCGTTAAAAATATTGCCTGTGGCATTAGGTCGGTATCCCCTCTGCGCTCGGTTTTTCCGGGCGCGATGTTTTTGCACCCACCGGCACAACGCCACCCAATTTCAGGGCATCAACCAGACAGCTGTCTGGCGACACTCCTGATTCTTTACCCCAACGCCCCTTGCGGTCGTTACCATCAAAAGTCATCCCTTCAAACATGAAGCCAGTCAGACATTACCTCCAGTTTAGCGACCTCTCTCAAGACGAATGTCTCTATCTCTTTGAGCGGAGCCGAGTGCTAAAACGCCTTCACGCCGATGGCGAGCTGTATCGCCCCTTGGTGGGGCGCGTGATGTCCATGATTTTCGAAAAAAGCTCCACCCGTACCCGTGTTTCGTTTGAAGCCGGTATGGCGCAGCTCGGCGGTCATGCCATGTTTCTCGACACCAAAACCTCCCAGCTTGGGCGCGGCGAACCGATTGAGGACACCGCCCGCGTGCTGTCGCGGATGAGCGATGTGGTGATGATTCGCACCTTTGAACACAGTCTGGTCGAACGGCTTGCCGCGTATTCCCGCGTGCCGGTCATTAATGGGCTCACCAACGAATACCACCCCTGCCAAGTGCTGGCCGACATCCTGACATGGATGGAGCGGCACGGCTCGATTGCAGGGCACACCGTGGCATGGATTGGTGATGGCAACAACGTGGCACGCACTTGGCGACAAGCCGCGCACTTGCTGGGGTTTAAGCTAAATATTGCCACCCCCGTGGGCTACGAAATCGCACCGCTGGCCGGCGATACACCCAACGACCCTGCGCACTTCCAAGCCTTTGACGACCCCATGGAAGCGGCCAAAGGCGCGGACATCGTTACCACCGACGTGTTTACCAGCATGGGCTTTGAAGCCGAATGCGAGGTGCGGCGCGAAGCCTTTAAGCAGCACCGCGTGACGGCAGCCCTGATGGCCGTTGCCCAGCCCCACGCCCTGTTTTTGCACTGCTTGCCCGCCCACCGTGGCGAAGAAGTGGACGCAGAGGTGATTGACGGCGCACAAAGCGCGGTCTGGGACGAAGCCGAAAACCGGATGCACGTCCAAAAAGCCCTGATTGAATTTTTGCTGCTTGGGCGCATCGCCGAAGCGTAATTCCGATTGACTATTTAAAAGCAGAAAGCACACGCTATGTCTGATGTGAAAAAAGTTGTTCTCGCCTACTCTGGCGGTCTCGATACCTCGGTTATTTTGAAGTGGCTGCAAGACACCTACCAATGCGAAGTGGTGACTTTTACCGCTGACATCGGCCAAGGTGAAGAGGTTGAACCTGCTCGCAAAAAAGCCATCGCGCTGGGCATCAAGCCCGAAAACATCTTTATTGACGACCTGCGTGAAGAATTTGTCCGTGACTTCGTCTTCCCGATGTTCCGTGCCAACGCCATCTACGAAGGCGAATACCTGCTGGGCACCTCGATTGCCCGCCCGCTGATTGCCAAGCGTCAAATTGAAATCGTCAACCAAGTGGGCGGCGATGCGGTCAGCCACGGGGCGACCGGTAAGGGTAACGACCAAGTGCGCTTTGAGCTGGGCTATTACGCCCTGAAGCCAGAGGTGAAGGTAATTGCCCCTTGGCGCGAGTGGGATTTGCTCTCCCGCGACAAACTGATGGCCTACGCCGAAACCCACGGCATTGACATCAGCAAAAAGAAAAACGGCGGCAACCCTTACTCGATGGATGCCAACTTGCTGCATATCTCTTACGAAGGCATGGCGTTAGAAAACCCCGCCAGCGAGCCAGAAGAAGATATGTGGCTGTGGACGGTTTCGCCAGAAAACGCACCTGACCAAGCCGAATACATTGAGCTGGAATACACCAAGGGCGACATCGTGGCCATCAATGGCCAAGCCATGAGCCCCGCAACGGTGCTGGCAACCCTTAACCAATTGGGCGGCAAGCACGGTATTGGCCGTTTGGACATCGTCGAAAACCGCTATGTGGGCATGAAGTCCCGTGGCTGCTACGAAACCCCAGGCGGCACGATTATGATGAAGGCGCACCGCGCCATCGAATCCCTGACCTTGGACCGCGAAGTGGCGCATCTGAAAGATGAGCTTATCGCCAAGTACGCCAGCTTGGTTTACAACGGCTACTGGTGGAGCCCTGAGCGTCAGATGATGCAGTCGATGATTGACGCATCCCAAGCCACCGTAAATGGCTGGGTACGCATCAAGCTGTATAAGGGCAATGTGATTGTGGTCGGCCGTGACTCCAAGACCGATTCGCTGTTTGACCCCACCATCGCTACGTTTGACGAAGACGGCGGCGCGTACAACCACGCCGATGCAGCAGGCTTTATCCGCCTGAATGCACTGCGTCTGCGGATTGCTGCCAAGCTGCACGCCAGCCGTTAATACTCGGTGCGGAAATACGCTCTCAGAACGTGTTCAAAGGCGCAAAAAAGCCGCTGCATTCTCTGCAGCGGCTTTTTATTGATTGCCCCAAGGCTGGGGTGAGAACGGTCAGTCTGCTTTATCAGCCGGACGCTTGGCCTTGGCTTTGCTGGTGCGCGGCTTTTTGGCAGCAGGGGCGACGGTAGGGGTCGCTTCGGTGAAGAGGTCTTCGGCGGCAGGCGCAGTTTCTACCGCATCAGCGGCAGGCGTGGCGACTTCGTCGGTGGGCGCAGACTGGTCGGCGGGGGGGGTAACACTTTCTGGCGGAGCAGCCTTGGGGGACAGGGCTTCGGCAAGGCGACGGCGGGCGGGGATGTGGTGGTCAAATCGCCAGTCGTTAATGAGCTCCAGTGCCAAGTCAAAATTACGCATACTGAGCTCATTAAGCCGTGCCAGCACAAACGTTTCACCCATGGCCAACGAGCGTGCCAAGTCGGTCAAAATCAAAACATCAAGGTCATCTAGACCTGAGACAATGAGCTTGCGGAGTTTTTTAGCAGCATTCATGCAATTTGTCCTTTTTTGGGGCGGGAGAGGTGGAATCAGCACCATCTTGCCACACGGAGTGGCTTCTAGGCGGTTTTGTGCGGCGTGCGGGGCCGACACGTCTCTGCAAGGATAGCCCAAATACATGGCATGGCGATGACACGCACCCTGCCCCTTTTTATCCGCTATTTTTAGAGTAAGAGCCTTGCCATGTCTGAAGAACAATTTACCAACTGGTCGATGGGTATTTTATTGACCGGCCTTATTCTGTTTATGGGCTTTATTATTTGGGACCTCGGCAAACAATCCAATGCTGGCCGATTTGGTACGTTTGTGCTGTTTTTGGCACTGGGGTTTGGCGTGACGGGATTTGTATTTAAAGAGCTACTGGTTAGTTTTATCATCGGGCTATAAGAGCCTATTTACGAACTGCGAGAATCGGGTAAGCCTGCGTTGAAATTGATAAAAAAATGCGTGTGGATTCAGTCTCAACGGCGTTTTTTTCCGAATTTCGCCTTGGCTGACCCGTCGTTCGCTAGTTCGTAAACAGGCTCTAGCCCCCCACTCACAATAAAAGGAAAAAAGATGCCTTCGTTTGATATTGTCTCTGAAGTAGACCAAACTGAAATCCGCAATGCGATTGACCAGACGAATAAAGAAGTCACTAACCGCTTTGACTTTAAAGGTTCAGATGCACGGGTTGAGCTGTCTGATAAAGTGATGACCGTTTTTGCGGACGATGATTTTAAGGTGGAGCAGGTGCTGGATGTGCTGAAAATCAAACTCAGCAAGCGCGAAGTGGATATTCGCTGCCTAGAGTACGGTAAGATCGAAAAAGTCACCGGCAACAAGGTCAAGCAAACTGTTACGGTGAAAGTGGGCATTGAAACTGAACGCGCCAAGAAAATCGTTAAGCTGGTTAAAGACAGCAAAATGAAGGTACAGGCCAGCATTCAGGGTGAGGCCGTGCGGATTTCAGGGGCAAAACGGGACTTGCTGCAAGAGTGCATCGCTTTGATGCGCAAAGAAGTGACCGATTTTCCGTTGCAATACAATAACTTCCGCGACTAATCCTACAAGGTAGGGTGCGCGGGGTGTTTGAGTATTTCTAATCGCTTGCTGCTTAGAGGCTATCACGATGGCTATATGTTTTGCTTCCCCTTGGCGCACCCTGCTGTCAGGCAGTGCGCTGGTGTTGCTGGCAGGGTGTAGCACCCTTAAGGTCAGCAGCGATTATGACCACAACGCGGATTTTTCGCGCTTCTACACCTACCGGCTAGACAGCGTGTCCATTTACGACGAGCGGGCGCGGCTAGACAGTGACAATACCCTTGCCGAAAGCCGACTCGCCAACACCCTGACCGCCGTGCTGCGCGAAAAGGGCTTGCGGCAGGTGAAAGACCCCAAAATGCCGGTGGATATGCGTATCACGCTACTGGCCGATACCCGCCAAAAAACTCAAGTGTATGCCACGCCTAATTTGATGGCGGGGCTAGGCTGGGGGCGGCGACCATGGGGGTGGGGGATAGGCTACGGTGCAGATTTTTCGAGCCGTGACTACACCGAAGGTAACTTGCGGGTAGATATGTTTAGCCAGCCAGACAACAAGCTGGTGTGGCGTGGCTGGGCACGCGCCGAGCTTAATCAGCCCTATCTGGATGCTGAGCGGCTGATGGAGGCGATGCGAGGGGTGTTTTCGGGCTATCCACCAGCACCAGCACTAGCCCCGCCAAGCAAGCCCTAAAAAGCCAGATACCATTATACGTCGCTTAAGGTGGGGTTGCTGCCACCCGTACTACCCACTGGCACCGGTAGCCCGAGGTGTAACCAATGCTCCACTTCGGCGGCAGGTAGAGGGCGGCAAAAATAATAGCCTTGCCCGTAAGGACAGCCCTCAGCCTGCAAAAAGGTCAGGTGCTCAATCAGCTCAATGCCTTCTGCGGTCACAGTCAGGTTGAGGCTTTTTGCCATCGACAAAATAGCCCGAGCCAAGGCAGCATCATCTTTTTCGCGGTGCAGCGACATCACAAACGAGCGGTCAATTTTAAGTCCGTCAATTGGAAGCTGACGCAGTAGCGAGAGGGAGGAATACCCCGTGCCGAAATCGTCAATGGTGAGATGAATCCCCATGGCGCGGATGCTGTTCAGCACTTGGATGGTCTCCTGCATATTATCCATCGCCATGCTCTCGGTGATTTCGAGCTCCAGCAGACCAGGCGGCAAGCCTGTTTCACGCAAGATGTGTTCGAGCGTAGTGACAAAGCTGGCCTGTTTCAGTTGGCGATGCGAGATATTCACCGCCATCCGCCCCCGCAACATGCCGCGTGATAGCCAGTGCTTAGCTTGGGCGCAGGCAGTACGCAGCACCCATTCCCCAATCGACACAATTAGCGAAGACTCCTCGGCAATCGGGATAAATTTGGCCGGAGGCACCATGCCAAACGACGGGTGTCGCCAGCGCACAAGGGCTTCAAATCCGCTCACCGAGCAATCATCTAGGCGCAGCTTGGGCTGATAGTGCAGCTCCAGCTCATCCCGCCCCAATGCGGTGTGCAAGCTGTTTTCCAGTCGCATTCGCGCCATGGTGGCAGTGTTCATGTCCGAGGTAAAAAACTGATAGGTATTTTTGCCCCGCTCTTTGGCACGATACATGGCCGTATCGGCGTTCATAAGTAGTACTTCGGGGGTTATGCCGTCGTGCGGGAAAAGGGCAATGCCAATAGAGGCCGTCACAAACACTTCGTGCTGATCAATTTTGACAATCCCATTCAGGCGCGATACCAGCTTATTGGCGATATTGGCAGCATATTGCACCTCGCCAATATTTTCTAAGATGATGGTAAATTCATCCCCCCCTAGCCGCGCCACCATGTCTATTTCACGTAAATGCCCTTTTAGCCGCTCGGCCACCACCGCCAAAAGTTTATCCCCTGCGGCATGACCTAGGGTGTCGTTAATAAATTTAAACCGGTCAAGGTCAATAAACATTAACGCCAACATGCTGTTTTCGCGGTGTGCACGTTGGGTGGCGGTATTGAGCCGCTGCATAAAGAGGGTGCGGTTAGGGAGGCCGGTTAGGGGGTCGTGATTCGCCAAAAAATTAAGTCGATCTTCGGCGATTTTCTTTTGGGTGATGTCGGTAAAAATACCCGCAAAGTGGCTGTACTGACCCGTTTCGTCTTTAATACCCGTAATAGTGAGGTGTACACGATAGAGTGCGCCGGTTTTATGCTTATTCCAGAGCTCTCCCTGCCAAAATCCATGCTCTAACAAGCTCGTCCACAGGTGGTGATAAAACTCTGATGCCTGTTTTCCAGAAGACAATAGCCGTGGATTTTTTCCCAATGCCTCAGATTTTGGGTAGCCAGAAATGCGAGTAAAGGCGGGATTAACGCTTTCTATAATCCCTTTAGCATCAATAATCATGATGCCTTCTAGCGTGGACTGAAAGACTCTATCGGCTAAACGCTGGCTTTGACGTGAGACATGCAATGCTTCGTCTCGTTCTTTTAGGGCGTATTGTAGATCGTGAATATATTCGTGTTCGATGCTGGTCAGGATGTCTGAAAAACTAATCATCCCGATAATATTACCGTCGTCCAGCACGCCTAAATGGCGAATGTGCTTTTCCGCTAAGAGCTTACGTGCCAAGTAAAGGCTAGTTTCTTTGGCAACGCTCAGTAGGGGGCGGCTGGCGGCCTCGCCAATAGGAGTGCTTTGCTGCTGGCTGGCGAGCAAATGCACCACATCACGCTGGGTTAAAATACCATATTCACCGTCTGGGTACGCCACCAATAGGGCTTCTTGTTTTTGCTCACGCATCAGGGCGATGGCTTCAAATAGCGGTAAATGAGGCGACACAATAGATGGGGGGTTATCTGGGTTCAGCACGCTGCCCACATGCTTGAGCTTTAGAAAAAACTCCGCACCTTGGTTTAGTACAATGTCGCTTTGTGACAAAACGCCTGCGTAACTGCCATGCACATCAACGACCAAATAGTGCCGCACCCCATGCCGTTTAAACAGCGAGGCTGCCTCATTAAACGAGGTGTCAATGGCGATGGTTTTAACCGGCCAGCTCATTTCGTGGGATACGGGTCGCTGAAAGTCTGCGGGGTTAGAGAAATCTAGCCGCAGGGTATCGGCTTCTGTCCAAATACCAATCGCACGGTCGTTTTCAATTACCAGCAAGGAACTACATCCGGCTTCGTGCATGAGACGGGCGGCTTCTGCTACCGGTGTTTCTGGGGAGCAAGAGACAATACGGGAAGAAATAATCTGTTTAATGGTTCTGTGGGTATTCACTCCACTACTCCAACGCTGACGGATTTGACTGCTTGAGTATGGGCTTTTACCGACGGCAAAAAACACCCGTTTTAGTAGAGCAGCCGTCTTGCACCAAAGGGGGCAAATCTAGCATACCTAGTGCTATTTTCGGCGATAAATCGGCATCAATTTACATACGTCCCCGCACAAGCCTTTCCCAAAAAAACGCTGCCTAACCCTAAGAGTCAAACAGCGTTTTTTAGGCAGGTACATCGCCGCGCGTGAACTGTTTTCTAGATGCTTTCACGACCTAGCGAGTGAAGGGTCAGCAAGGTGAAATGAGCCAAAAGCGCGGCGTTGGGACTGAATCTATACGCATCTTGAGGTTTATTTCAACGCGGGCACCCGAGTTTCGCCGACCGTGAGCAGGCTCTTAGGCGCGTTCGACGGCCAAAGCCACACCCATCCCGCCACCGATGCACAGTGTAGCCAGACCCTTCTTAGCATCGCGGCGTTGCATTTCGTGCAGCAGCGTCACCAATACGCGACAACCGGATGCCCCGATAGGGTGACCCAGCGCAATCGCACCGCCATTCACGTTGACTTTACTCATGTCCCACTGCAGTTCGCGGGTCACGCCCAAGGCTTGAGCGGCAAAGGCTTCATTGGCTTCAATCAAGTCAAGCTGGTCAATGGTCCAGCCAGCTTTGTCGAGTGCCTTGCGAGTTGCACCCACAGGCCCCATCCCCATGATTTCAGGGGCGCAGCCAGAGAGCGCATAACCTGCAATGCGTGCCATGGGCTTGAGACCCAGTTCGGCGGCTTTGCTCGCACTCATCATCATGACGGCAGCGGCACCATCGTTAATGCCCGAGGCGTTACCTGCGGTCACGGTGCCGTCTTTTTTGAACGCTGCGCGGAGCTTGCCCAGACCTTCGAGGGTCGCGCCCATTTTGATAAATTCATCAGCGGTCACGGCGATAGGGTCGCCTTTGCGCTGTGGCACAAAAATGGGGGTGATTTCGTCCACGAACTTACCGGCCTTTTGGGCGGCTTCGGCGCGGTTTTGCGAGGTGACGGATAGTTGGTCTTGTTCTTCGCGAGTAATGTTGTATTTTTCCGCAATATTTTCAGCGGTAATACCCATGTGATATTGGTTATATACGTCGGTCAGACCGTCATACACCATGGTGTCCACCAAGGTCGCGTTGCCCATGCGGAAGCCATCGCGTGAGCCCGGCAAGATGTGCGGGGACATCGACATGTTTTCTTGGCCACCAGCAATCACAATTTCCGCATCGCCATTGGCAATGGCTTGTGCAGCAAGGTGGGTGGCACGCAAACCAGAGCCGCAGACCACGTTAAGGGTGGTGGCTGGGGTGGTGACAGGCAAGCCCGCTTTGAGCAAGGCTTGACGCGCAGGGTTTTGCCCGACACCGGCGGTCAGCACCTGACCCATAATCACTTCGCTGATTTGTTCGGCAGGCACGCCTGTTTTTTCTAGCAGGCTTTTGATAACAGCAGCACCCAGTTCTGGGGCAGACACTTTAGCAAAAGCACCGGCAAAATTACCTACGGCGGTACGGGTAGCAGCAACGATTACGACATCTTGCATAAGAAATCTCCGGTATGCGTTAAGGGAGGCCGCATAACCTCCCTAGGTTAAGTAAGGCGGTGCAGCCGCCGCCACGGGAGGTGGCCGCTGCACCAAAGCACAACAAGGCTTAGCCGATGTTGATGACCGGTGCAGGCATGGAGCGTGCAAGGACAAATGTGCCAGGGGCAGCGCATACGGCTTTAAAGTCTTTGTTGCCTGGGGTTTTAGGCGCGGCGATTTTGTCGCCAGAACGGGTAGCAAGCCAGTTGTCCCAATCTTGCCACCAGCTGCCTGGGCGCGATTCAGCGGTGTTGAACCATTCTGCGGCCGACAGAGAAACGTCGTCGTTTGCCCAGTAATTACGCTTATTTTTGGTAACGGGATTGATAGAGCCAGCAATGTGACCCGATGCGCCCAAGATGTAGCGGCGTTCTGCGGCACCAGTCAGGTACTTGAGGCCAGAATAAGCTGATGCCCAAGGCACAATGTGGTCTTCTCGCGCGGCAAAAACATACACCGGCACGTCAATGGTACTGACATCAATCGGTACATCACACAGGGTAATCGCACCCTTCTTAACCAGCGCATTGCGGATGTAGAACTGATGCAGGAAGAAAGCGTGCATCGGCAAAGGCAAGTCTACCGAGTCATTGTTCCAGTACAGCAGGTCAAATGGTGGGGGGGTTTTGCCCAGCAGGTAGTTGTTCACGACGTAGTTCCACACCAAGTCGTTGGCGCGGAGGCTAGCGAAGATACGGCCAATCTCTTTACCCGAGACAATGCCACCGGCTGCGGCTTTTTTCTCGCGAGCGGTAATGGCTTTCGCATCAAGGTACATGCTGATTTCGCCTGGCTCGCTGTGGTCGATCAAGGAGGTCATAAAGGTGGCGGATTCAATCCAGTCCAGACCCTTCGCCTTCATCACGCACAGCGCGGTGGTAACAATCACACCACCAATGCAGAAGCCAAGAATGTTGATTTTTTCTTGCTTGGAAATTTTACGGATAACTTCAGTGGCGGTAATCACGCCTTTCTCGACGTAAGTATCCCAAGTAAAGTGCTTCATGCTGCTGTCGGCAGATTTCCACGACACCAGATACACGGTGTAGCCCTGCGCTACAAAGTGTTTGACCATGGAATTGTCAGGGCCCAAGTCCATCAGGTAGTACTTGTTCACGCACGGTGGCACAAACAGCAAGGGGCGTTCGAAGACTTGTTCGGTTGTTGGTGTGTATTGCAGCAGTTCAAATAGCTCGTTGCGGAACACGACGGTGCCTGGGGTGGCCGCGATGTTTTTGCCGATTTCAAACTTGGACTCGTCGGACATGGAGATGTAGCCCTTGTCCATATCCGCCATCATGGCCTTCATCCCGTCAACCAAGCTCTCGCCTTTGGTTTCGATGGCGCGTTTCAGCACTTCGGGGTTGGTCATGGCAAAGTTGGTTGGGCTGAGGGCATCCAGATATTGCTTGGTAAAGAAACCCATGCGCTCTTTTTGATGCTCGTCAGCACCAGGGACACCTTCGACCATGTCGGTCAGCACATTGTTGTCGAGCACCAGTGAATGCAGCACCTTCGAGCCCGATGGCACCTGTCCCCATTGGTGCAACATCGGCCGGATATACAGCGCATCGATCTCGCCGTTCATGTAGGCGTCGAGTTGAACCTTGACCGGTCCGATCAGCTTTTCCAGATGGGGGGTATCCCCGAGCTGGGTGACATGCGAGACGACCTTGGCACCCAGA
>ERZ650302.1989-NODE-1989-length-11160-cov-7.880414_pt1 | contig 11160 bp, 10 predicted proteins | sample MGYA00376238_ERZ650302 | MGnify/ENA primary metagenome ERZ650302 (study PRJEB26733, sample SAMN07839298) | wastewater metagenome | biome: urban; feature: wastewater treatment plant; material: waste water | place: USA: North Carolina | collected 2016-04-28 ... | reverse complement strand
CAGAAGATGCTGAACAATTAGGTGAACAACTTGCACAATGCTTATTGGAGCAAGGCGCAGGTGAATTGTTAAAAGCGTTATATTGATGCTGTTCATTAATACCCGCCCTTCAGACCGTGCCTCCAGCCTCACCCAGGCATTGACTGAGGCAGGCTATCAGGTTGAAAGCCTACCTTTGCTGGAATTGGTGGCGGAATCTTTTTCTGAAGCATTGCAGCAACTTTACCAACAGCTTGAACAGGTGCAGGTGATTGTTGTGGTCAGTCCAACCGCTGTTGAGATCGGGATGCGTTATCTGCAACAGGCAGGTATCACTTTGGAACGGTTGGCGCATATTCAGTGGATTGCGGTTGGAAAAACCACCGCACAGGCATTAGCAAAGTTTAATATTAAAAGTGATGCACCTGAGATTGAAAACTCTGAGGGCATGCTGCAACTGCCGATTTTAAGGCAGCATCCCCATTTAAGTCGGATTGCGTTTTGGCGTGGTCAAGGTGGGCGACAGTTTATGATGCAGCAGTTGCAACAGCGGGGTATCAGTATTCTTAACTTTGTGCTGTATCATCGACAGTGTCCTGAAATAAGCTTGAAGCGTTTTCCCGATATCTTATCAAGAATTCAACGCGATCAACCGACGATGGTGTTGATCAGCAGCGAGGCAAGCTGGAATTACTGGCAACAGCTTTGCGGCCAGGACCTTATTCAAGCACAATGGGTTTATCTGGTATTGGGTGAGCGTTTGGTGAAGATAATGGAAAATGCAGCAACGCAGGCAGGCGGGGCATTTAACATTATTCCGCTTGAAAATTTGTCTGCATCAGGGATGATTCAACGCATAAATGACTGGCAAGGAAATCTATGAGAAAAATTGTATATTTAATATTAGCACTGGGTTTGGTGTGGTTGGCCAAGCTGAGTTATGATGTTGCACAATATTCTCAAACGATTCCCCAGCTTCAACAGCAGCTTGATCAAACACAACAGCGCTATGCACTGCTGAATGACCAGTTTGTTGCTGTACAGCGTCAGGCTCAGAATAACCGTGTTGTGCAACCTGCTGAAAACATGGTCACGATGCCAGCGACAATGACAGGCGTCGCGCCTATTATTCTGATTAAGCAACACTTGCAGTTGATTCAGTTTGCAGTGGAACAGCAGCAGTTTATCTATGCACTTGAGCATTTAAATCAGTTACAGCAACAGATCGTTCAATATGCGGTTGCTCCTGCATTGCAACAAAGTTTAATGAAAGCAATTGAACAGGATCGGCTAGCTATTCAGCAGTTTGTACTGGCACAAACACAACAACAGCAGCAACTGAATCATCTACTGCAACAACTGGATCAAAAAATACAGCAAGAAATCTCCAATCCCAACATTACGCTGCAAAAGACTGCAACTGGTTCATGGTGGCAATTGTTCAGGCTGGAAAGGGTTGAACAGCCCGCTACGGATTTAATGAACCGTCATGTGCTGCTCAAGGAGGCGCAGTTACGATTATTGCTGGCATCCCAGGCCTTAAATCAGGGGCAAACTTCTGAATACCGAAAGTCAGTTCAGGAAGTCATACAGTTACTGGTGAAACTACCTGACCAAAATAGCCAACAGATCAGGTCCCGACTGGAGAAAGTATTGAATTTACCTGCTGTGCCAACGCCAAAACTGACAACGCTTGGTTTGTTGGGGTAGCGAATGATGAAACAGCTTGTATTGATTTATCTACTTGTCGGTCTATTAATCTTTGCCCTGCTTGCCGTATTGAACTATGGCTATGGCGCGGGTTATGTCTATATCTACTGGCGCGATTGGCAATTCCAGAGCAGCGTTTGGGGTCTTATCCTGCTGTTTATTTTGGTGAGTCTGTTTGCACAGTTATTATGGATATTTGCTCGGCGTTATTTAGCACGTGAGCAACGAAAAAAAGAAACAGTTTTACATTTTAGAGACCTGCATCCCTATGAACAACTCGGCATTGTTTGGTTGCTGGATGCTGCCAAGGACCAGCAGGTATTTATAGAACGTGTTTTTACACAATCAGGCTTGCTGAATAATATTGTGGATGCGCAGTTTGATTATCGAAATGGAGATTATGAAACTGCGTTGCAGCATCTGGAAAAATCGGCGCCTATGGCTTTTGAACTGGCTGAGTTACAGCGTATTGATATTTTTCTGGCGCAGCAGCAAACTGAAAAAACGTTGACCCATTTGGAATTTCTTGCCCAGCACCAGCTTTCTCCCTGGTTAAGTGAAATTGAAACAGCATATCAGCAATGTATCACGATTTTATGGGGCAAGCTGGCATTACAAAAACCGTGGTTATTTTTACGTACCACGCAGCAGGGTTTACTTGATGCTGAACATCGTGATTTATGGTTGCAGCAGTTACTTATTCAGTTTGATCAGGCTTCAGTCGATGATTTAATTGCCTTGCAGCAACGTTATTTGGCACTGCAAAGCGAGATTCAGGCGCGACCATACAGTAGTAAAGTCCTGTGGCTGAAATTAATGGCACGACTGCCAGAAATGAGCCTGCAACACGAAGATTTAGCCTTACATTTATTGCAGGAACATTTTGACCCAGAGGTGTTTTATCTTTGGTTCCAGCAGCAGTTATTAAAGCAGATTCCAGATTATGCTTATGTGGAACAGCGTATAATCCAGCTTGAGCAGCGTTATACCAGTGTACCCATGTTGACGTTCGCCAAGTGGCATATTTATGTGGCGACTCAGCGCCAGCATGAGGCGCAACAATTGTTAAGCTTATATCCAGATAATATTTTAATGAGCTACCTACGCATTAAAACCATGTTGGGAGATAATCCTGATTTAATCAGGCAGTTAAATTTAATCTTTGAAAATGATGTGAATTTTCTTAACTTTAAGATATGAGTAAAAATATGCAGGAACTATCTACCTATCCTATTATTCATGAGCAAACTGTGGCTTGGGGGGATATGGATGCTTTTGGCCATGTCAATAATGTGCAGTATTATCGATACATTGAAAGCGCGCGAATTGCGTATTTAATGGCATTAAATATATTTGAAAATGATATATTGACTGTGGTGGCTTCCAGCCAGTGTAAATATTTAAGGCCAGTATTCTATCCTGATGTGTTGCATATTGGTGCGCGTATTGAAGAACTGCGAAATAGTGCATTTCGTATGCATTATACTTTATGGAGTCAGGCGCAAAATCAGCTTGTGGCGACAGGTGAAGCGGTATTGGTTTGTGTAGATAAGCTAAACTCACAAAAAGTAAATATCCCAACATTAATTAGAGATAAAATCATTCAGCTCGAAGCGAGTGTAGGACACAATCTAGCTGCTGGTGAATAGTAAAGACAATTATGTCTATTTTACGGAATTAAAATAGACATTTATTGCATCAAATTCTTGCATATTTCTGATCATGACTTGTGTGAAGAGAGGCAGTATTTTATTTCTCAAATAAGAAAAAATGAGTCAAAATTAAGAAAAAAATTAATATTCTTGTTGATAGATCTTACAGTCTGCTTATTTGGATTAATTTCATTTGATTGAGCAAAGCTGTCCATATTTTATTTAATTATAAATAAAAAGCTCATTTTATGGATTGATTTGATTAAGTAGACTATTCTGATATTGATTATTTAATCACTTATAAATTAATATAGTTTTGAATTTTAAAATTCATTTTTTATTTTTGAGTGATATATTTCCTTTTTTAGATTTGGAGCATTTCGAATGAAACCTGATATTAGTAAATTATCTGTTGAAGAATTAAAACGCTTACAAGTAGAAGCTGAGGCTTTAATTGTAAGTAAAAAAGATCAAGCAATTGAAGATGCTTATGATCAGATTGTTGCGATTGCGGATGGTCTGGGCTTTAGCATTGAAGAACTATTGGAACTTGGCGAGCAAAAACGTAAAAAAACAACGCGTAAAGCCGTAGAACCACGTTACCGTAATAAAAATAATCCTGAAGATACTTGGACTGGACGTGGTAAGCAGCCACGCTGGTTGGTTGCTGAGTTAGAGAAAGGTGCAAAACTTGAAGATTTCTTAATCTAATCGAGTTTTAAAAGTCATGATTTTGTCATACGATGACTTTACCCTGTTTCAAAAGCCAGGCTGAAAAAGCTTGGTTTTTTTATATCAGAGAATTGGCGATGTTGAAAAAGTATGCATAATGTCATTCGGAGAGCAAGTTTCTCAAAATGGACGGTCTGTTGCATGTTGGTAAGGATGGAATGAAGAAAAAAACCAAACAATGGAAATGGTGGATTTTCGCCATATTTGCATTTTTAATTTTTATTATTTTACAAATTCCAGCAACATGGTTAATTGCGAAATTTTCAAAAGATAATCAAATATTACATAATGTCAGCGGCAATATCTGGCAGGGACAGGCAGATTGGCAGCAAGGCCAGCTGCGTGGTTCCGTACACTGGAAAACACGTCCTTTAGACCTGTTGCTCATGCGCTTGGGTGCCAATCTCGATATTCATAGTGGCAATACCCAGTTCAATGGTGTGTTTGGATATGGTTTTGGCCAAAAAATCATGGTCAAGGACTTGCAGGGAACAATTTCACCTGAGACCCTAAAATATTTTGCAAATTGGCAATGGCCCCAAAATGCGATTCAGCTCAAGGATGTGCAGTTAAACTATCAGAAAGAAAAAGGTTTTGGTTCGGCAAAAGGCCAGTTGCATTGGGGTGGCGGTGAATTGAGCTATACCTTTGGCCAGCGTCAGGACCGTATGAACATGCCATCCCTGATCGCTGAATTAAAGGATGAAAACGGGCAACTACAGATTGATGTCCGTGACCAGCGCAGCCAGAAAATGGCAAATCTCAGTTTAGATCCGAGTTTCATGTTGGATGTACAGTTGACACAACGTATGCTGTTGAATATTCCATCATATCAAGGTAAGGCTGGACTGGACACCTATGTGATCAGTTCCCGTCAGCCATTGTTGCAGGGTGGTTTCTAATGAATGCATTGACGCAGAGAATGCAGCAACTACGCTGGCAAAAGCTGGATAAACTCAGTGCATTGGTTTTGGCATTGCTGATCCTATGGTTATGCTGGAAGCTGGCCTCATTGTTCTGGTGGGTGGTTGCGCCCCCACAGCCGATGCAGTTTGATCGGGTTGAGCTGGGTTCACAGCAGGCAAGGGTGCCAAACATCAGTTCATTTGCACTGTTTAATGAACCTGCTGCAACAACGGCACAGGACAATGTGAATTTGGAACTACAGGGTGTCCTGCTGGGCTACCCAAGTTATTTATCTTCCGCGGTGATTAAGCTGAATGATACCGCCGAGCGTTATCGTGTGGGGGAAACAATCGGTTCAACTTCATATCAACTGGCGGAAGTGTACTGGGATCATGTCATTTTAAGGCAGGGCAATGGTGCAACCCGTGAAGTCAAGTTCAAGGGGCTTGATAAGGGGCTTTATCAGCCAATTGCACCAGTATCCACGAATAATAACAGCAACAGTGTGCCACCTCAGACACCACCAGCACAGAATACTGCACAATCTGCTCTAGGTCAGGCTATTCAGCAAATGCAGGATAACCGTGAGCAATATCTGAAAAATATGGGTGTCGCTGGCGGAGCGGATGGTTATGAAATATCGGATCGGACCCCCAGTGCCTTAAAAAACACCTTGGGTTTACGCTCGGGTGATCGTATCCTATCGGTCAACGGTCAGACCATTGGACCAGGACTCAGCGAAGTACAATTACTAGAGCAAGTACGTCGTGAGGGGCATGCCAAAATAGAAATAAAACGTGGTGATCAAGTGATGACCATACAACAGAGTTTTTAGAACCCCCTATAATTCCCCCTTGTCAAAGGGGAATGCAAAAGGGTTTACAAGTTAGGAACAAGTGCAAGTTATGGCTTTCTTGAATCATCAACGTCCACTTTGGGCACTACTTGCCGCCGCACCACTGGTTGCGACCATCAGTACTCAGGCGCAGGCACAAACATGGAAGATCAATCTACGTGATGCAGACTTAACTGCATTCATTAATGAAGTTGCTGATATTACAGGCAAGAATTTTGCAGTTGACCCTCGTGTGCGTGGCAATGTGACGGTTATCTCCAACAAGGCGCTCAATAAAGATGAGGTGTATGACCTGTTTTTGGGAGTGTTGAATGTCAATGGTGTGGTGGCGTTACCCTCTGGAAATACGATAAAACTCGTTCCCGACAGTAATGCGAAAAACTCGGGTATTCCTTATGATGCACGTAACCGTGCAGGTGGCGACCAGATTGTCACCCGTGTCATCTGGCTGGAAAATACCAATCCGAATGACCTGATTCCTGCACTACGTCCACTGATGCCACAGTTTGCACATTTGGCAGCGGTTGCTGGCACCAATGCATTAATTGTTTCAGACCGCGCGACCAATATTTACCAACTGCAAAACATTATTCGCAATCTGGATGGTACAGGTCAGAATGATATTGAAGCCATTACACTGCAATCGAGTCAGGCCGAGGAAATTATCGGTTTGCTGGAAACCATGAGCGCCACTGGAACATCTAAGGATTTTATTGGTGCGCGTGTACGTATCATTGCTGATAATCGAACCAACCGAATCCTGATCAAGGGTGATCCTGATTCACGTAAGCGTTTGCGCCATACTATTGAAATGCTGGATGTGCCATCGGCAGACCGTTTGGGTGGCTTGAAAGTATTCCGTTTAAAATATGCCAGTGCAAAGAATCTGGCTGAGATCCTGCAAGGATTGGTGACGGGACAGTCTGTTTCCTCATCATCTGGCTCAAATAATGCGAATAAATCCAGCTCGATTAATAACCTGACTTCCAATAGTCAAGGTCAGACTGGTAATTCTTCCTCAGGTGTTAATCCATCCATTAGCCTGAACAGTGGTTTTAATAACAGCCAGAATAATGCTGGCATCACCAGTTTTAATGGCAATGGTGTCAGTATTATCGCCGATGGTACTCAAAATGCCTTGGTGGTGAAGGCTGACCCACAACTGATGCGTGAAATTGAGGCAGCCATTCAACAGTTGGATATTCGCCGTCAGCAAGTGTTGATTGAGGCCGCGATTATTGAGGTGTCAGGAAATGATGCAGATCAATTGGGGATTCAATGGGCACTGGGTGATTTAAGCAGTGGTGTTGGTCTGATGAGTTTTAGTAATGTCGGGGCAAGTCTCGCATCAATTGCCGCAGGTTATGCCAGTGCTGGGGCAAGTGGTGCAGCCGCAGCCATTGCTGGAGATGCCAGCAAAGGCAATGGCGCTACATTCGGGGTAGGTAATTTTGAGAATTCACGCAAAGCTTATGGTGCGTTGATACAAGCCTTGAAAACCAATACCAAATCTAATTTCTTGTCCACTCCTTCGATTGTGACGATGGACAATGAAGAAGCCTATATTGTTGTGGGTCAGAACGTTCCGTTTGTCACGGGTTCGGTATCGACAGGAACGTCAGGTACGGTAAACCCTTATACCACTGTTGAGCGCAAGGATGTTGGTGTCACCTTAAAGGTGGTTCCGCATATTGGTGAAAATGGTACGGTTCGCCTTGAGGTTGAGCAGGAAGTTTCAGATGTTCAGAATAATAAAGGTCAGGCAACCGACCTTGTCACCAATAAGCGTGCCATTAAAACTGCGGTACTTGCCGAACATGGTCAGACGGTGGTGCTGGGTGGTCTGATTGCGGATAATACTGCATTGTCACGTCAGGGTGTTCCTGGACTGAGTGATATTCCTTATCTGGGGCGTTTATTCCGAGCTGACAGTAGAAGCAACGAAAAGCGCAACCTACTGGTGTTTATCCATCCAACTATTGTAGGCGATGCCGATGATGTACGCCGTTTATCGCAGCAACGCTATAACCAGCTTTACAGCCTACAGCTTGCAATGGACAACAATGGCAACTTTGCAAAATTGCCAGAAAATGTGGGGGATATTTACCAGCAACAAGCTGTGTTGAATAGCTCACCCTATCAAAAAGTTCCAACAGCGATACAAAGCAAGACAGTTGTGGTGACCACACCTGTTGCTGTTGATGCGCCACCTGTGCAGAGGCAAAGCATACAGCTTCCCGCTAAGGCGACTGAACGGAGCAAAAATACGGTGACAACAACAACCATCCGCCCTGCGTATTCACAGTAGATGCACAGAAGCGCTTGTGTCAAAATGTTATTATTGCAAGAAAATATGATAAGGATAGGCATCTATGACTTGGAAACTGCAAGCCATTACAGGTGAATTTACGGGGCAGGAAATTAGTGTCGAACGTGACATGCTGGTGGGGCGGCATCAGGACGCTGAAATTTTGTTGCAGTCCACTGATATTTCACGAAAACATGCTGCATTACTGTTTAGAGATGACCATATTTGGGTAAAAGATTTAAACTCTACCAATGGAACATTTGTGAATGGTGAGCGTGTTGAGCAGGAACAGGAAATAGAATTGCATGATGGGGATATGCTCCAGTTTGCCAGTTTTATGTTTATGATTCTTGCTCCTGAGCGTTATAAGGCTGATTTACCTGAAATTGAAGTTCAGCCAGTAACGACAGTACCGCATGATCAGGGAATGCCAAGCATTGCCGAGCGTGCTGCTGAAACTGGCATTACGCGTGATGGCATGCCACAACAGGTTTCCATCCCAAAACCTGCACCAATACCAGAAAATGTGCAAGTTGAGGCGGTTGCTGAGCCAAAGCCTGTGCCTATGCAAGAGCCAGTCTCCCGTGTGGCTCAGGAAAAGGAGCAGCAAAAAAATGCTTCGGTTGGCCTGATTTCCATTATTATTTTAGTGATTTTGGCGGTGATTGCCTGGCTGTTCTTTAAATAATCAGTCTAAGCTTCTACAATGAAAGGCATGCTAGAAAGCATGCCTTTTTATTTCTGGGTAAATTCAATGTCTGTTGCACAGTTACAAAGTCGTCATCTTATTTTGTTTGATCTGGATGGAACACTGGTTGATTCCGCAGCCGATTTATATCGGGCCATGAACCTGAGTCTGGAAAAACTACAATTTCCTCTGGTGACAGAGGAACAAGTGCGTGCATGGGTGGGTAAGGGCGCGGCAAAACTATGTGAGACCGTACTTGAACATATATTTGGGCAGGTGAATACTGAGCAGCAAAAGCAATTGCTGGATACGTTTGTGGACATTTATGCTCAGGAGTTGTGTGTCAATACTCAGGTCTACACAGGTATCTTGCCTTTTCTGGACTATTGCCAGAGCCATAACATGGTGATGGCATGTGTCACCAATAAACCTGAACATTTGGCAAAAGGGATATTACAGATTCTTAAACTTGATCATTACTTTAAATTGGTCATTGGCGGTGATACCTTGCCTGAGCGCAAACCCCATCCATTGCCATTACTGCATTGTATGCAGCTGTGTCAGGTATCCGCGGCGGAAACCCTGATGATTGGCGACTCAAGTAATGATGTGGAAGCCGCCAGACGTGCAGGTATAGATTGTATTGTGGTCAGCTATGGCTATAATCATGGGGAAAATATCCATGACTGCCAGCCACAACAGGTGGTGGACAGTCTGGAAGAGTTAGTTGAGGAAGATCTGGTGAGGAGAAAGGCATGAAAGCTGTTATGGTTTTTCGATGGCGGGCTTGAAGCAGCATTAAACGAAAACGCACAAAAATCGAAACTATAGAGAAAATTCATGACCACCCTCGTACAATTTGAGCAACTCAAGGCTGCTGGCTATAATACTATTCCTGTATACCGTCAGCGACTGGCAGATACAGAAACACCACTCTCAGTTTTCGCACGTTTTAAAGAGCAAAAGCAGGCCTACTTATTTGAATCAGTGGAAGGCGGGGAGAACTGGGCGCGTTATTCAATGATCGGCTTGGGCGAGTCAACTGTCTTTTCATGCAATGCGGGTATCCTCACGGTTCAGCAGGCGGATGGTTCCGTATCCCAGCAAGACTGTAGCGATCCATTTCAGTATATTCGCGACTTCCAAAGCCAGTTTAAGGTTCCCACCCAAAAAGAATTGCCTGATCTACCTAGCTTTACAGGTGGACTGGTTGGATATTTGGGCTATGACGCTATTCGTTATATCGAGCCAAAACTAAAAAATGTTCCAGCCGCTGACCCTGTCACCTTGCCTGACTTGTGGTTGATGCTGTCCCAAACCGTGATTGTGTTTGACAACCTGAAAGATACGTTGTTCCTGATTCATCATGCCGATGTAAACCAGGCAGATGCCTATGTACAGGCACAAGCCAGGCTGGACCAGCTGGAGCAACTGCTTGCAGTCCCTGTTAGCCTACAGGCCAAGCCACATACACCACCGCATTTTGAATCCATTACAGGTAAAGCGAGGTTTCTTGAGACCATTGAAAAGGTCAAGGAATATATCCGCGCTGGTGATGTGATGCAGGTGGTACCTGGACAGCGGATGGTGTCTGATTTTGATGGTGAAGCCTTGCAGGTTTACCGTGCATTGCGTCACCTCAATCCATCACCCTATTTGTTTTTGGTGCAAGGACAAACCCTGACAGACCAGAAACCTTTTCATATTGTGGGTTCTTCGCCAGAGATTTTATCTCGTCTGGAAAATGGCATTGCAACAGTACGGCCTTTGGCAGGTACGCGACCACGGGGTAAGACTAAGGAAGAAGATCTGGCCTTGGAGCAGGACTTGCTGGCAGATGAAAAGGAGATTGCTGAGCATTTAATGCTGATTGATCTTGGGCGTAATGATGTGGGGCGTGTCTCCAAAATTGGCAAGGTGCAGGTGACTGATCAAATGGTGATCGAGCGCTATTCGCATGTCATGCATATTGTTTCCAATGTGCAGGGAGAGGTGCGTGATGATGTGGATGCGTTGGATGTCTTTAAGGCAACTTTCCCTGCGGGCACGCTTTCAGGCGCACCAAAAATCCGTGCAATGGAGATCATTGATGAAGTTGAGCCTGTAAAACGTGGCGTATTTGGTGGGGCAGTCGGTTATCTGGGCTGGCATGGGGAGATGGATATGTCGATTGCAATCCGTACCTGTGTCATCCGCGATCAAAAGGTCTATGTGCAGGCGGGGGCAGGACTGGTGGCGGACTCAAATCCTGAGTCTGAGTGGAATGAAACCCAGATAAAAGCTCGCGCAGTGATCAAAGCGGTTGAATTATCGTCAAACGGATTGATTT
>ERZ650302.1987-NODE-1987-length-11164-cov-10.044108_pt1 | contig 11164 bp, 11 predicted proteins | sample MGYA00376238_ERZ650302 | MGnify/ENA primary metagenome ERZ650302 (study PRJEB26733, sample SAMN07839298) | wastewater metagenome | biome: urban; feature: wastewater treatment plant; material: waste water | place: USA: North Carolina | collected 2016-04-28 ... | reverse complement strand
TCGTTGCTACCCAGAGTGCCGAACTAATCAGTAACTTTGAGCCAGAGGATGTCTTGACTGTTAATCAGAACGAAGATGGTACAACCATCAATCGGCTGAATAGCGAAGAATTGGCACATTGGCTTGAGGATTATACACTTGGTGATTTGTGGAAACAAAATATAATGAAAGGAGGTCAGCCACGATGAAACGACTAATCATAGTGTGTGAAGGTCCTACGGAACAAGAGTTTTGTACAGAAGTGCTTGGAGTGGAGTTTGCTAAGCATAATATTTATGTGGAAGCCCCTGTCATCAAGCATTCGCATGGTGGTATCGTGCCTTGGACCACCATCAAAAAGCAAATATTGAATCATCTTCAAGAAGGTGATGTCTATGTCAGCATGTTAGTGGATTACTATGGCATCAAAGACCAGTTCGGGTTTCCTGGATGGGAAGAATCTAAGGAGATAGTGGATAAGACGGAGCGTATTCATTTCTTGATAGACAGAATGGCGAAGGATATTCCTGAGCAATATCGCTTTCGCTTTATTCCATACATACAACTTGGAATTGGATATATAACATTTTTGCATAGGCAAGAAAATTTCACTTACCGATTTAATGATATTAAACGTATGTATATTAAAGGCGCAGAACTCTTTCTGGAACATAAAAATTTTGAAAAAGTATTGTTCATTTTTAAATCTGGAAACAAGAATTCTATTCCATTAGATGCACTTAGCAATAGACAATTCTTTATTAAGGCAGCAGAAATTTTATTAGGTTATTCTATTGCATAAAAAGAACAACAGCCAACAAAAAGTTTTGCGTCAGGCGGTCTGAAGTGCAAAATTCAGGTTTTGTACTTCTATTAACATTTGTTAGCCAACTTCGCCAAGCCGAAACTCATTATCTGCAACCCTACAAACATAACGCACACAATAAACAGACGACAATTCCATAATCAATCTTAATAATCAACCATTCCTAAAAACGGCTTAGGAAACGGAGACCTAAAGAAAGTGCTTGCTTTTTTTCGTTTAAATTAATGCGTTCCATAGGAACGTAAGGTGTGTAGATTTATTAGATGGCTTGTAAATTACCGCTCCGTAGGTGCGGAATGTATTTTAAATATTCAGTTTTGCTTATTTTTCAATCCTCAATTTTCCATAAAAAATCACATTAAAATCAGCCTAATCTGTTGGAAATATAATAACCATTAACCTACTAATTCATTTTTTAATAATCATCACAAAACCCCATTGCCACAATTTCTTTTCCCCTGCTCAAAGCCAAAAAATAAACCACATCTTCCTCTTCAAAATGCTTCTCAAAAGAAAATCGATTTTCTCCATTAACTATCTTGATTTCTTCTTTTCTTTCAAATGAATATTTTGAGTAATTGGGCAATACAGAAATCAAATGAATTTTTTCTGCTTCTGTGTTTTGGTCTAAAACAAGGTTTATTTTATCATCTATGCTCATTGTTTTTATAAAACCCTTCACAGAATTTACCTTTCCAAAAACAAAATTAGCCAACAACTTCTTTCCAGCTTCAGTTTTTAAACCTTGCGCCACGCTTCTTTGTCCGCGGTCAGAGTAGGAGTCTAGGTCTTTTATGTGGGTCATCAACTTAGCAAAGCTCTGATAAAGAAATTGGTTGCCACTTTTTTCAGAAAAAGGCCTTACAGCGTGTCTTAGCATTTTTCCAACTTTAGAACAATGACCAAATTCACTGCTGTTTTCTCGTACTCGGGCATAATTGTCCTTGGTTTTAAAACTATTTTTATCAAAACCACTCTTTTTTCTTACCACAGGTACTCCGTTCAGTTGATAAAAAACCAAACCATCTAGTGAACCTCTAAACTGCAAAATACTCTTGTAACGTGCCATTGTATCTTAATGAAAGTCAAAGGTAAGTAATAGGCTACACATATACAAGTTTAATATATAGTTATAGTATAGTTGTAGTATAGTTGATATATAGAAAATTAATGTTATATTTGTATTAAAATCAAGTCAAATCAAAATCTAAGGGAAGTAAAAGTAAAGTCTAGAACTTGTAAAGCGTTATACAATATCATAAATCACTTAATCGTAAGGTATATAGCCCACAGTAAAACCTTAAAACTAAAAATAGCAAAAGTAAATATGAAGCAGTTGAAGAAGATAGTATATTTAGTCGTTTTTTCAGGATTACTTTGGTCTTGCGGTTCATCTAAACCTGCATATTCCAAAGCACCTAGCAAGCCATCTTCTTCTAAAGCTAATCTCAGAAATCTTACCTCCTCAGCATATAGCAAGCCTTCATCTGAAGTAAAAAAAATAATAAAAGATGCCGAAGACTATTTAGGTACTCCGTATCAATTAGGAGGTACTACCAAAAAAGGTTTTGATTGCAGTGGTTTGGTTATCACCGTTTTTTCAGAGAATAATTACAAGCTTCCTCGCCGTTCAGAAGACCAAGCAAAAGAAGGGAAAAAAATAGAAATTCAAGAAGTAAAACCAGGAGATTTACTGTTTTTTGCCACTTCTGGTGCTGCAAAAATAAATCACGTAGGCATTGTAAACGGAATTTCTTCTGGTGGCGAAGTTACTTTTATTCACGCATCTACTTCCAAAGGTGTTATCATTTCTTCTCTCAATGATGCTTATTGGAATAAAGCCTTCCTCTTTGCTAGAAGAGTCCTATAAATTTCTTATTTTTGCCCAGAATAAAAATAGAATTAAAAACAAAGCGTTCTTAGAATTAGCTTTTAACTTATAATCTTTAACTTATAACTTTTATATATGTCACTACAACAGACCATTGAACAGATTTGGGACAACAGAGAACTTTTGCAAAACCAAGAATCACAAGATGCCATCAGAGAAGTAATTAAGCAATTAGACCTTGGTCAGTTGCGTGTAGCAGAGCCTACAGAAAACGGTTGGCAAGTAAATGAATGGGTAAAAAAAGCTGTAGTAATGTATTTTCCCATCCAAAAAATGGAAACCATAGAAGTAGGACCTTTCGAATTTCACGATAAAATGCCACTCAAAAAAAACTATGCCGAAAAAGGGGTACGTGTAGTGCCTCATGCAGTAGCTAGAGAAGGGGCATACATTGCTCCTGGTGTTATTTTAATGCCGTCTTATGTTAATATTGGGGCTTATGTAGATTCAGGAACTATGGTAGATACTTGGGCTACAGTTGGTAGTTGTGCGCAGATTGGTAAAAATGTTCACCTAAGTGGTGGAGTTGGTATTGGTGGTGTTTTAGAACCATTACAAGCGGCACCTGTAATTATAGAAGATGATTGTTTTGTGGGTTCTAGATGTATCGTAGTAGAAGGAGTTCACGTAGAAAGAGAAGCGGTTCTTGGTGCTAATGTAGTGCTTACAGGTTCTACCAAAATTATAGATGTCACTGGCGAAACTCCTATTGAATATAAGAGTAGAGTTCCTGCTCGTTCTGTGGTAATTCCGGGAAGTTACACTAAGAAATTTCCAGCTGGTGAATATCAAGTGCCTTGCGCCATCATCATCGGGAAACGTAAAGAAAGTACAGACAAAAAAACATCTCTTAATGATGCCTTGAGAGAAAATAACGTAGCGGTGTAATATTTATAAAATAAAAAAAATAGGCTGTCTAAAATTTTAGGCAGCCTATTTTTTTAAATTAAATCCGTAATCAAATTGACCTGCTCTATTTCTAGTTCATAATATAAAGGCAATCTCAATAAACAATCTGTGAATTTGTCTGAATTATTTAATATTCTACCATCATGTTTATCTTTATAAAATTCGCTTTTATGAAGTGAAAGATAATGAAAAACAGATAAAATGTTATGTTCTTTAAGTTTAGAAATAACTGCGGTTCTATTCTCTATATTATCAAAAGTAAGGTAAAACATATGTCCGTTATTAGTAGCATAATCAGGGATTTCTGGTAAGCTAAAATTGGGATTCGTCTTTTTGCTTAAATTATTGTAATAAGTTTCCCAAAGAAGTTTTCTTTTGGCTTGAATTTTTTCTAAATTTTCTAATTGAGCCCAAAGAAATGCAGAAATAATTTCGCTTGGTAAAAAAGAAGAACCAGTATCTACCCAACCATATTTATTTACTTCACCTCTAAAAAAAGAAGCTCTATTGGTTCCTTTTTCCCAAATAATTTCTGCTCTGTGAATTAATTTTTCATCTTTGATTACGAGCATTCCGCCTTCTCCAGAAATAATATTTTTAGTTTCATGAAAAGAAAATGCCGCCAAATGTCCTATGCTTCCGAGAGGTTTTTTTTCTCCATTTTTATTGATGTAAAAACTGTCAATTGCTTGTGCAGCGTCTTCTATTACTAAGAGGTTATATTTATTTGCCAAGTTCATTACTTCGTCCATATCACAAGCAATACCTGCGTAATGTACTACTACGATTGCTTTGGTTTTTGGGGTAATTAATTCTTCGATTTTAGAGACATCTATGTTCGGATTGTCTTCATAAGAATCTGCAAAAACTATTTTTGCGCCTTGTCTTACAAAGGCTAATGCAGTAGAAACAAAAGTGTAACTTGGTACTATTACTTCATCTTCAACACTAATATTTGCTAAAATAGCACACATTTCTAAAGCATCTGTGCAAGAGGTGGTGAGTAAAGTCTTCTTAAAACCGTAAGTAGTTTCAAAAAAATCTTGACATTTTTTAGTGAAAATACCGTTGCCAGAAATCTTTCCAGAATGTACGGCTTCTTCTATATATTTGGTTTCGTTACCTGTAAGAAATGGTTTATTAAATGGAATCATTGTAGTTTTGTTTAATAGATACAATATTATCTGTTTTTTATTTATTTATCCAAAAATTTTTGATGATTATTTTTTCTGAAATTTCATATCCCGATTTTTTGTAAAAATTACAAGCCGGAATGTTTTCTAATTGGGTAGCTATATTTAGCTTTTTTATATTATTTTGCAAACAATAATTTTCTACCTTTTTTAATAGTTTGTTACCGAAACCTTTACTTTGAAATTTTGGTAATACTGCTATTAAACCAATTTGTGCTTCTTCTTGTTTTATTTTAAAAGTTACAAATCCTAAAATTTTATCATTTTCTTTAATGTAAAAAATTTTGTCAGCAAAGCTTCTATTTATACTATTTTTTATCCAATGTTGATAAAACTTTTTAAACATTGAATTAGAAAAGTTTTCATCTCGTTTATATCTACTATATTTTCCACCTTCATATGCTAAACTATAAAGTGAGTTTTCATTTATGGGAGCATCATCAAAATCAATAATTTCAATATCTACATCAGAAATTTCAGATAAATTTTTACTAAATATAATTTTCACTTCCGAGTAAGATAATGAATGTGTTTCAGAGATTATATTTATAAGTTGTTTGCTCTTAATTTGTATTAAAGTATAGATGTCTGAATTTAGAATCTTTGAAAAATTAGATGGAGGTTCTTTGTCAATAAATATGTATCCTATAGGAAAATCAAAAAAATAAGAATCCCAGTCTAGTTTTCTAATTTCCATATTTTATTTTTTATTTTTGGATAAAATTTTCTTCAATTAAAGACTTAAGTCTTTTGGTGTTATATAAATTTAATATAATATTTCTATTATGATTTCTTGAAGAAATATCTAATTTTTCTTCAATATCTTTTTGGGAAATTGATTCTAATGCAAAAATGATTAAATTAAGTTTTTTTGCCCAAAAATAGACGGGATTATTTTCAGGAAGAAAAACTTTTGCCCCAAGATATAATGATATTAAAATATTACCTACTGCTTCTTGACGAAAATTTCCATAAATAGCAACACTAAAACTCAACATTAATCTATTGTATTCTTCCAAAGGAAGAAAATCTTCTAGTGCAATGAATTTATCTTCAAAATATTCTAAACCTTTACTTTTTACAGATTCTCTATATTCTTTTGTACCAGAATAACTTAACGGAACATATATTTTTTTATTATCCAAATTAAGTTTAGATAGAGGTCTCATTGCATATTCATGATTATTAGTAATAGAAGCAGAATTACCAATTTGAATATTATTACCATCTACCCATTTTTGCATTAATTCTTCACTTAAAACCGAATCGATTGGATAATAAAAAAATTCTTTCCAAGGTATGTGTTTAAGCTTTGGGTAATATTTTAATAGCATTTCATAGTCATTTTCTGTAGTATCAGTTACAATATAACTGATGCGTTTAGAAATAAACTTTTCTATTTTGATGGTTTTTAGATTATTAATTATTTTATTAAAAGCATCACTAAAAAATGATTTTTTGTATTTTTTGTAATAAGAACTTTGTGTATCATACAGTTCAAAACCTTTTGGATAAAGCAATTTGTTATATAAATCATTTCCCCAAATTATCCAATAAATAGGAAGTTTCTTATCAATGTACTTATTAATGAATCTAATTTTTCTAGAGTTTAGGAAATGAACAATCACTGAAGAAAAGTCCTTACTAGAATATTTTTTTTCAAAATCTTTAAAAAGAATTACATTATCTTGCTTATTTACATACTTTAGTTGATGTCTTGTAAATACAACAAATATATTTTGATGGGGATTTACTTCTTCAAAAATAGCAATAGTTCTATTGATAATTTTTTCGTCGTGTACTAAATGTAAAATCATTGTGAAATTTTAAAATGAAAATTAATTAGAATCTATTCCTTTTTCTGTCCATACTACTTTTTTATCTCTAGTATTTTTTCTTATGGCATTATTTTTAGCCCAAGTTTCTGGGTTTACATATCCTCTTGCATGATCTAGATGAACACAGATTGCGCTGTATCTAATTTGTTTTCCCTTAATTCCTGTGTTTTCTAATCTTTCTCCCAATTCTCTGTCTTGTCCACCATATTGCATTTCTTGGTTGAAACCATTGATTTTTACCAAATCTTTTTTCCAGCCAGAAGCATTATGCCCGTTCCAAGAAGGTTTTGTGGGCGTAATAAAATTTAAAAATTTAGCTTTAAAACCTTTAGCAGTGAGTTTATTATTTTTGAATGATTTCTTCAAACCATTTTTTAACAGCCAATTTACATTGAAACAATTTTGAGCAATAACATCATTTTGATTGATGAGTTTTGAAATATTCATCGGTAGCATAAAATAACCACCAGAAAGAAATCTTCCTTCCTCACGATATTGAAGATGTGTTTCTACAAAATCTTTTCTCGGGATGCAATCTCCATCAGAAAAAATAAGATAATCTGTGGTAGAAGCGAGTATTGCTTTATTTAAAATTTGAGATTTTTGAAAACCTTTATCTTCTTGCCAAACATGAATTATAGGAAAATCAACTAATTTTTGGTATTTTTCGATAAGATTTTTGGTAGCTTCTTTAGAGCCATCATCAGCAATAATGATTTCAAAATCTTTGGTAGTTTGTACGCTATATCCCCAAATTACTTTTTCTAGCCATTCTTCGGAATTATAGGTGCTGAATATTACTGATGCTTTCATAGAATACATTTCACGCAAAATTACTAATTTTGTGAATAAAGAAAAAATTTATGTTTAAACACTATATTATTACTCGTTTTAATCTTAAAGCAAAAGAATGGACTGTCACTAAAAATCAAACTAAAGTTTTGGATGATAATTGGCTTAAAAATAGATTTGAACTTTTTGAAATGTATTGTTTACCATCTATAATTTCGCAGACTAATAAAAATTTTGAATGGGTCATATTTTTTGATACTGATACTCCTCAATTCTTTAAAGATAAAATTGAAGGATATAAAAACCAAATTTCTAATTTAGTTCCGATATATGTAGAAAATATGGAACTTTTTTTGCCCTCTATTCAGCAATATATTAAAGATAATAATGAACAATATGTTATTACAACAAGATTAGATAATGACGATTGTGTAAGTAAATTCTTTGTACAAGAAATTCAAAATAATTTTAATAAACAAGATTACGAAGCCCTGGATTTTATAGATGGATATTCACTTCAAATAAGTCCTGAATACAAATTGGGCAATAAAAAACATCTCTATAATCCATTTATATCTTTAATTGAGAAGAACGAAAATCCCACATCTGTTTGGAGTAGAAGTCATACGAGTTGGAAAAAAGAAAAGAGAATAAAGAGAATTACAAATAATAAAATATGGTTAGTTATAATCCACAGTGAAAATAAAGTAAATGAATTTGACGGTTATGGAAAAGTAGATATGGAAGCCGTTTTAAATGATTTTATCATGAAGAGATTGTAGCGTGTTGCGCAACAGCTGAACAAAAAGATGAAGATGCTGAAAATGAATGGCAAGTTGCTAAACAATCCCTTCTTGTATCACAGGCATTACTTTAGCTTTTCGGAACAATCATGAGCGTGGTTTCGCAGTTTTTGCTTCATGGTTTTTAATTGCTGCTTATGAATTTAATCTGTAGGAGGGAAAACCAGTAAAAGAACGTTATGACCTGCGCTATCTGTGATATTGACCTTACAAATCATATTTGAACTTCATCACAAAAATGAAAACTAAAAGGATACTGGACTTTTCAGACAGATTTTATTTGCTAAAAAAACATAGACAACTCAAACGGTTATCCATGAAGATATGATTTGTGGTTTATTTATAATCAGTGAGCTACTCGATGAAGCGAAAAATAGTAAATGTAAACGAGCTTAGTGTGACGTTACATCCGACCGTTAAGCTTCTCGTTCAAAATGACACCGTTTCAGATCATCCCGTCCATAGTATGAGTGCTATTTCCGAACACGCCATTCAAACACTCATCGAACAACTCAGCTTACCTGTGACGGAAGATCCGGATAATATTAATAGCTATTTCCTTTTGAAACCATTTCCCGTCTTGGCCATGCTCAATCATCATGCTGTGGCCAACCGCCTGAAAATTCAGATTTTGATTTACGAACCATCAGAAGCTGAGCACATCATCAATACGTTAATTTATGAGCATTCAGCCCTGACTTATTTCAGTGCATCTGAAGATTGGCGGAATTTACATTCACGTTGGCAGCAAGCCAAAGTCATGCAGCTTAAACGTCCCAAACTAAACGATTTGGCAGAACTTGCCAACAGGATCCCATCTTCGCTTCGCTCTGGAAAATAGCGCCGTGACGATCGCAGCTCAGATCAAAAAAGCAAACCGGCGTAGAAATGCTGGCGGCGTCTACCCTGATGCAGACAAAATCATGTTGGCATTGGGAAATATATTTCAAAAAATCGATTCTAATAGACAATTGGTATGTTGGTTATACCTGTGGCTAACCAACCGGCTGGATGGACTCCGGGAACTTGGCCAGATCCCTGATCTTTGTCGCATCCCTTCATCACAATCATGCCAACCGCATACCTTACGGATCTTCAAAGACGGTGCACAATCTTGGGTTGAATATGCGCTCAGTTATACTCACCATCATTCGGTGACTTGGCTATGGCAACCCATACCGACAATACTGAATGGTCTCTTTTTGCATGTATTACAAGAGCAAGGCTATGATTCACCATTGCTCAGTCGGCATGAAAAAAATGCGTTATTTCGTCTGATCACACGCCAAACTAAAAAAACAGCCTGTCTTGCCGCCCATTCTATTTCGCCAAAAAATTCTCTTCATCACTATCTATCTACCTGCATCCAGATTGATGGCGATCTCTCCACTTTGGCGAAGTCGGTTCTATTAACACCGGAACAATTACATCATCAATCCGCCCGTTACTATCAGACAGAAACCAGTAACCGTCTGCGTTATCGAATTTTTACTGCGTTAAATCGCTATTGTGAGCGCATATCAACTCAAGCAAAGCGACAAGGATGGCTGACATTATTCGATCGTGTTCTTGATGCCTCCACCACCCTTAATCCGATGCAAGATGAGCCAAGGCTAGCGACATATCTGACGACAAATCATGGTGAGATCCCGCAATACCGCATGCAATGGGAACAAAATTCACGAACGTTTATACAAGACTCGCCAACACAGGTCGGTTCTACACGCAATTTAGCTGATGCCGTCATTATTCGTGCCTTCAACCAAATGCAGGTAGATCTCCACGCTCGGCTCCCCGCTAAACGCGCAACACTGAGGGCAAAAACCGCTTACTACAATCACATGACGCATATGCTCGCTTTGCAGTTCATCGCCTTAACCGGCTCTCGTCCAACGCATGCCATCATCATTGAGCGAAACCGATGCTATGACGGGAAACATGCCACTATCTGTGATAAAGGGCGGATCCGACCGTTGTGGATCTGTACGTTTCTACAAAAACAAATTCAATGTTACCTGGCATTACAGCAACAACTACTCGTTCAAATAAATAATCATCTGTCAAAACGACCTAGCGCATTAGCCTTTTTAATTGATGAAAATAGCCACGCCCTACGTCCATTAACGGCAAAAGATATTCGATTATTTTGGCAGCGCTACGAACCCAGATCTGTCCCTTATCAATTACGCCACCATTTTGCGCAATTTACACTGACACATGGCTATCAAGCTAAGCTTTCAACGCAAGATCTGGATCAACTGATGGGGCACAGTCGATTTGGTGAACACTTAGGATCGCTAGAATTATTCCCCTGTTTTAGCGAACGTTACATTCAGCACCTCAATCACTTGGCTTCACGTTTGCAACTCAAGGAATTTGAATGAGCCTAGCGAAACAGGTTATTAGTTGGTTTGAACAAAACAGTCAACCCTTTGCAGGGGAGAGCGCGATCGCATGGGTACAAGCGCATTGGCCAGAATTGGCACAAATATCAACGCGACAACTCAGCGGTGCCGATCTGATCTTAATACGCCAAAGAATAAAACAGATCCCGACAGGTAAGCAGCGGTTGTACCGACAGGGATTAAACGATTTGCTTTATTATCTGTCTTCCGTTTGCCATTGGTCTTTACCTGTTTCACAACAACAGTACTTTATCGATCGAGAGCAGATCTGGTTTGGTGCACTCACCGAAAAAGCCGCCGATGCTTTTCAATTACAGTACCACTTTGAAACTGACCGGCTGAATTTCATAAAAAATCGTTACCCACCATCGGATGCCTTCGTTGCCTTAACACTGGCACTAAGAGTCGCGCCATTACCCCTCGCCTTTTTAGCTCAGATCCTCAACAACCCCAGTGCGATCAAACGAGAAAAAGCACAGACGTATCTGGACGTTTATCACCAAAATAAAACAGATCCGGCAGATGATG
>ERZ650302.1985-NODE-1985-length-11169-cov-2.960500_pt1 | contig 11169 bp, 10 predicted proteins | sample MGYA00376238_ERZ650302 | MGnify/ENA primary metagenome ERZ650302 (study PRJEB26733, sample SAMN07839298) | wastewater metagenome | biome: urban; feature: wastewater treatment plant; material: waste water | place: USA: North Carolina | collected 2016-04-28 ... | reverse complement strand
TTTTTAAAATAATTTCTTTATTTAAAAGTTTTTCAGAAATAGACTCTTTTATAAATGAATCTTTGTTATGTTTAGGCGCAACAGGTTTAGGAGCATCAGGTTTAGGAGTTGTTTTTTTCTCTTCGACAACAGAAGGCGCAGTTGCATATTTCTCATTAATCATATCAAAATTAGATTTCTCTATTTTTAAAAAATTGTAATTAGATATAAAAAGACTATAAGATGATTCAATATCACGAATATACTCCCTAATATTAAGTTTAGAGTTCTTAAATAATTGAAGCTCATTCACCAACTCATCTTCATTTTTACTACTAATAATTTTCTCATTCAAGAGTTTTTCAAGTTTTGTAATTTCCTTGATAAGAAGATTAGCCTTGCTTAGTTCTCCATTTTTAATAGCCAAGCACTCCCTAATTGTCTTGTTAGCGATTGGCATTTCAGAATAAACATAACCGAATTCAGAATATTCAGATTTAAACATTAATTTACCACTTGAATTGAAAATCCTTTGTGTAATAGTAAGAATATTCTTTGAGATAGATGTGTCTACTATATAATATAGATTTTCTTTATTACGTAGCTTTTCTAACAACACCTTCTCAATCATCGTCATTTTCTTATTTAATTCTAATGAAATTGAAATTACCATATCACAATCATTTTGAATTCCACAGATAAAGAACGGGATTAAATGTCCAACCGTCGAATCAATATTCGATAGAAACGGGTAAATATTACAATATGATGAATGCCCTCTGTCTGCATTATCTTCAGATATAACTGGGTTTTTAATTCCAACAGACAAGCCGTTTTCTGATTTATTAAAATAGACGGTATTTTCTTCTTCTAATAGTTGAGGTTTTAATTTTAAATTAGTTTGGATTTTGTTCATTGTTTTTTTCTTCTTTCTTTTTGTTTTTTATTTTACAAGTTAATTATATAAAAAAAGACAATATTAACTAATTGTCTTTCTTTTTTATTATTTAGTTGGGTCAAATGGAATTAAGGCTTGATATTCATCAGATTCAATTACTTCCATTTTAATGATTGGTGGAGTTGGAACACGGTCTCCTAAATCATTTATATAAGTGCTTGATTTAGTCTTATCATATTCCATATGGATATAGATATTACTACCATCAGGAACATCTTCCATTAATAACATATCAACGAGTCTATCTTCAATTTCAGAAGTGATGTGTCTGTCAATTGGTCTAGCACCAAGTTTCAATTCATCATAAGATAATTTATCAACAATAAACTTACTCACGTCAATTGTCTTGATTCCCTCTTCTCCTTTAATAGGAATGAGTGGAAGTATCTTTTCACCAAACACAAGATTGATATTTCTTGTCTCTTTTAAACGTTTAGCAAGAGATTTTAGTTTAAGTGTAGCAATTGATTCTAACTCTAATTTATTAAGTTTTCCGAATATAACAACTTCATCGACACGGTTCATAAACTCAGGTTTGAAACCACCACCACCTTTTTCTGGGTTAGGGTTACGTAACATAGCATTAATACTATCCATTGCTGTTCTAGAAACACGGTGCGTTTCCGTATCATATTCTCGTGCAATCAATGCTGAACCAATATTAGATGTCATAATTATAATGTTGTTTTTGAAGTTAACAATCTCCCCACTGGCATCAGTAAGTACACCTTCATCAAAAACAGGAAGCATTACATCCCACACACCAGGATAAGCTTTTTCTGCTTCATCCATAAGAATGATAGAATAAGGGTTATTCTTAACCCACTCAGTTAACTCACCACCAGACTCATCATACGAACTCTCACCAGGGTTTGAACCAATTAGTCTAGCTATTGACCCTTTGCTCTGGAAACTCCCCATATCAAGCCGTAACATAGCTTTCTCATCACCGAAATATTTATCAGCCAGTGCTTTAACTAATTCAGTATTGTGAGTTACAATATAGTTTTTTCCAGCAATATACAGATGTTCTGGGTCATCAACCATAATACAAGTCATTGGCACTTTCACTTCTGTTTTTGTAATAGATGTAATTAATAATTCATTTTCATTAATCTTCTCTAATTTAGTTTTAAAGTTCTTAACAATAGACTTATTAAACTTGAAGAATTGAAGTGCTGTATATTTATTCACACGTAATACCAAACTATTACATTTTATAGTACCACGCACACCCAATGAATTTACAACTTCTAATAAATCAGAAAGGAATCCAACTGATTGATGTTTTAGAATAATACGGTTCATATCTGTTTTAACATCAGAATTATCAAATACTCCAGCAATGAACTCCCATCTTTGGTTAATAGAGGCATTCTTATATTCATCTAATATAACAGGTTTTGCTAATTTAGATAAAGAGAGTCCGTAATCCCAAGGTTTATCGTTAAGTTTTAGCTCATCACGATAAATAGGTTCTGAAACAGGTATAGTATATTCTTTACCTAAGCTCATTCCGTGTATAATCTCTAACGTATCACCGACAATCCAGTTACCACCATTAACTTCCTTGAATTGCCAAAGGTGCTCTTTATCACAAAGTATATGAGTTCCGTCAGAGAAGTTCACTTTCCAAGCTTCAGATACATTCTTGTTATAGATTCCACTAACCATAGCAGGCTTGCCTAGTCTGTTATAAACATAGTCTCCAACTTTAAGGTCTCCGTTTTTCTTCCAAAAGACAATTCCATCTTTGTCATATACAGGTATTGGCGTGCTATCAGGGATTCGTTTACCTGTACCAGATACACCCAGGAATAACCCAACAAACACGGGTTGGTTTGGTAGTCCTATCCCAAGTCTATTACGCATAATAGAGTAAGAAACGGCAGATACGGCTTTATCTTGACCAATTACACGGCTGTGCAGGTCATCATCTAAATGGATAATCTTTTCTCGTTCAGATTTAGACATTTCCGTGACAGGTATTCCTGTTATAGTTGCAATTGACTGTTGTATATCACTTTTGTATAAAGTGTCATTAACAAGTGGATTATTATTCTTATATGATTTTTTAAATCTAGAAAGTTCGTTCTCTCTTTCTTCTAGGTCATTAAGAAGTCTTGATAGTTTATCTCTATCAGGATTTGGGCTGTCTTTTTCTAAGTTGTATTCCTTTAATACTTTTTCAATTTCATAACGGTACGTCTTCATTTTAGATAGAATTTGACGTTGCAACTCAATTTGTTTTAACTTTTTGTCTAAATTAGATTCAAGAGACTTAATCTCATCTTCCATTTTAGATTGATTTTGGGGACTTGCGTTTTTCAAGTCCAACTTGAGTTTTACAATTCTATTCTGTTCTAATTCTAATTCAGGTGGCAATGTCTCTAAGTTCAAACGTAACGCTGCTGATGCCTGGTCTAAAATATCAATAGCTTTATCTGGAAGACTGCGTGCTGGCATAAATCGGATTGTTAGGTCAACTGCCGCAGTTAAAGCACTATCATCAATATTAATCTCGTGATAGACTTCAAAGCCACGTTTTAGTGCACGTACAATTTCAACACTATCATCACGTGATGGCTCAAATATCTTCAGTTCAATGAACCTACGTTGAAATGCTGGGTCTTTCTTGATAATACGATATTCGTCAAATGTAGTAGCCCCAATCATCCTAATATCCCCACGTGCTAATGCAGGTTTTAGAATATTAGAACCATCAAGCCCGCCTTTTTTTGCACCAGATGAGATAATTGTATGCATTTCATCAATAAATAGGATTATCTTTCCTTTAGAAGCAATAGCTTCATTGATTAAGCTTTTGAAACGGAATTGGAATCCACCGTCTGATTCATCTTTAGATGTAAGTAATGCCAAGTCAACTTCCCAAATATCAACATCTTTTAATTTCCCAACAACATTGCCTGTTGCAATATTAGATGCCAAACCTTCTACAATTTGAGTATTATGAGTGACAATAAAATCATTCATCAAGAACAAGTGTTCTTCATTTTCAACCATAATACAAGTCATAGGTACTGTTTTCTTCATATCTACAACTGATTCTATATAAACAGAAGGGATTTCCTTATTAGATTCTAATAAATCAATAATACAATTATTATCAGTAATATAAGCAACAAACCCTAGTGATTTGGCAAAGTAAATAAATGTATTTCTAACACTTTCATTTTCACTAGAAAATACAATCTTGTTCTTTTGTTGTTTAGACTTTCCTGACTCAATCATACCAGTTAAAAAGTTCAATCTTGTTTTTACATCAGACGTCTTGAGTTTATCATTTTCTAATTTACCGTCTTTTACGAATTCAGCTCCAATATGATGAGCATTGTCAATACTTGACAAATTGAATTCAACAGCTCCATTGCTTGGAATGGAATAGTGAAATTCCTTATCAACTGAATATTCATACGTATCAAGGATTTCTTTTAATGTTAAAGTTTCTAAATTACCTGATTTATCAAAAGTTGTCCATAAGTGTTCTATATCAGATAAAGCTGAACGTCCATCAGATAAGTTAATTTGATAAACACTACGTTTTCCTTGCGGATATACTCCAGTAATTTTAGTAGGTCTGCCCAATCTATCAAATACATAATCGCCTACTTTTAAATCAGAAAATCGTTTAAATCCATCTGGTGTAGGGATAATTGTATTGTTGGGTATAGCTTTACCTACCCCAGCTTTACCTGTTAAAGCTACGTTGGGTTTGTTCTTTTTGGTTAAAATCTCAGTAATCTCACGTACTTCTTTATCTCTACCAATTAATACAGCAACCTCACGTTTGTCTCTGTATTTCTGTGTCAAGTTTATTGCAAATTTATCTAAAAATGGTGTTTTACTCACTTCAGCTAATTCAGAATATTCTGTCATTTTCATACCTCCAAAATATCTATTCTTCTTAAATTTTAGCACAAAAAGACAGAAAAGTAAATAAATGCCTCTCTGTCTTTATATATATTAGTTATCCTAATTCTTTAGTTTTAACGTCAATACCAATCGCGCCAAAATGTTTAGTGAGCATTTCCACATCTTTTTCTGTCAAAGACGTAGCTTTTGTAAAATCACTTGTCCATTTATATCCTGAAGCTTTAATAGCAGCAGTTTTAGAACGGTAATAACGCCCTTTGTCGTCAGTAATAAATAGTTGTTTTTTCATAACAAACCTTCCTTAATCTTTATAAGTTAATTATAACATAAAAACTGAATAAGAACAAGAAATAAGTAAAGTAAAAAGATGTCTTTTGTTAGACATCTTTTATAATTTAAGTTTAATCAATTCTTATTATCTACTAAACTAGAAATAAGACCAACTTTCACAGCTGAATTAAATTTAGAACGCATTGTTTTAACCGCTTCGAAATTCCCACTATGAAAGAACACTTCATCAGTCTTAGGTAAGATGATATTTAAGTTAATATCGGGATAAAGTAATTCTGTGCATAATTTAGTGCCATCCATTACGTCAGCACCCAAATCGTGGTCTAAACTAAGCAATCCAATTGTAATGTTCTTGTTATTTTTGAGAAATGAAAGAAACTCTTCACCTGTTCTAAATATAATAAAGTCATATTTATCATTCTTTGGTGTTCTTTCATCATCAATATAAACGTTAATTTTCATAATTCACATCTTTCTTTTATTTTTAAAGGAATCTCCAACAACATTTAGTTTCGACTCCATCTTCAATTAGAATTGGGGTATCCACAACTTTATTAAATAAAGTGAGGTTTTTTAACGCCAACTCATACATAGATTTCCACCCTTCATTATTAGAAGTGTGAAATTGGATTTTATTCACTGAAATTAAATCAGTTTTCTTAATCTTATCTATTAATAGTACAAGACCATCATATCCAGTTTGCGTAATATCAGTGTAATCAAAGTCATAATCTAGAGATATTTTGTCTATCATTGTAATAGATGTTATATTTTCTAAATATTCAGAAAAGTCTGATATTTTCTTGAAACACACGTCATATTCTTCTGGAGGTAATCTAATATCATCAATGAATATTTTAACAGTCGACTGATAAGTCATATATGAATGCCTCGTCTCTATCTTGTCCATCAGTAGCAACAACTAAATAGGGACAAATTTCGGTTTTAATCAAACCTTTTTCTTTTGCAGTACGAAACAGCTTATACATATTCTTCCAACCACGTGCATTATTGGTGTGGAACTGAACGTATTCTGTTTCAGGAAGTAATATCTGACCTTTACTATTTGGAGTCAATAACTTCTGGCAAAGTTGTGTGCCGTCCATATAATTAACCCCGAGGTCGTGGTCTAACGACAACTTCTTAATTTTAGCATCTGGGTTGTTTTTAACCCATTTGATGAAAAACTCAGCACCTTGAAATGTCTTATCATATTCTGGTGATGGAAATCTATTGTCATCTACAAAAATCTTCAATCCGTCTGCCATAAAAAGTCTCTCCTTCTATTTCTGAAAAAGACTGAATATATCAGTCTTTGGGATTTAATAATAACTGACTAAATAGTCATCAATAAGTGTTGGGACAATAACGCCGTCAAAGCGACCGCCACCTTTAATTAAAATAGTTTTAGTGTTTGCAATGATTTCTTCCCACTCATCAACAAAAAGTGAAATGCCTTGGTGTAATCCAAAAGTTAACTCAATAGAGTTCTTTTCTTTGTTTACTCCAGAACATACCAATGTTTCTTCTGTATCCGTCAAAAAGTCATTAAATTCAATTGTAGTTTTCATCATTATCTTTCTCTTTAAGTCCGTAGACTATTCTTCTTTTATTAAAGTTTTTTACATCTTAATTATATAAAAGTTGTAGTTATTTTCTGAAAATTGCAATATATTTATTTTTAGGTAATTTAATTTTATCGCCTTTAGTTGATTTGAGACTCACCTTGTGCATTAAATCCTCAAGGTATGAATCCTCAAAATATTCAGAATATTCAACCAATTCTAAACCATTAAGTTCTGATAAATCACAGATGTCTTTTTTATTAAAAGTAGATAGAACTAAATCATCAAGGCTTGAGTTTTGATGACTTTTTAAATCAAAGTGGTAAATTAGCTCATAGATATATCTTGTTGAAGCACTAATATAAAGTGAACGACTGCCCATTACGACATTAATTTGCTCTGATAACTCAAGAAACTTATTATTTGTCTTAAAATCATTCCAGAAGTTACGTCTGAATTCATCAACATAATCTGGTTTAATTCGCAAGATTAGTTCACCCAATTCATCAGGGAACGCATAGTCTACAATCACAAGACTGCCATTATCTTCTAATAATTCAGAAAATTTAGCAAAAAACATATTGTTGATTTTATCTTTAGTATTGATATTGTATTGTGCAAATACATCATTTAGAACAGATGATAATAAAATAACATTGAACTTAATATTTTCAGATTCTACTTCATCAATAGAAGTGAACACTTTTTCATCTAAATCTAATTTATCTTTTAAGTTCTTTTCATAATTCAGATAATAGACGTCTACATTTAGATTAGATAAATCAGAAGATTCTAAATCTAATTTAGATTTATGTCCAACACATAGAATTTTATCCTTATCTTTGATAAGATAAGAAATATTATTTTTCTTTTTCATAACTTTTTCCTCCTATTATTATTTTAGTTAAGTTAAAGCCCAATGTGAGATTTGAACTCACGGTCTGTTGGTTGCAACAACAAGCCTTTCCTCTTGGCTAATTGGGCATTAATAACATAAAACTGATATTGTGTTATAAAAAACAGATATTACATTTGTATACGTAACATCTGCCGTGTGTTATATAGTTTAAAGTTTAGATTATAACTATCCTGTTGGTCGTCCCCAGACCAACACCAAACAAGGGCATTTACCTAGCCACAAACAGGTAAAAGATTCCCGAATTCACTTTTTAAAGTGTCAGACAGACTGTGGCTCATATCTGAGCTTTTTATTTCATTAGGATTGCATAAAAGCTAACGCAAGTGAGAAGATTATCTCCATTATTGAGACTTACCTCCTTCTTCTCGTACCCAGGAGCCGCCTTATATTAACCTCTGAACCATAAGATGATTTATCAAGTTAATTAAGGAGGTATGATTATTTCTGGAGTTGAACCAGAATTAAAACCCAAAAACCATAAAATTACCCGATAAATATCAGGGTAAGAGTTTATTAATTCCTACATATAATATTATAGCATAATATTATTATTATTGCAACATAAAAGTTCAAATATATAAAAAAGAGATATTAATCTCTATTTTTTATTATATTCATCATAAGCTAACGTAGCTAACTTATATACAACCGACATATCAATACGTTTTCGGTTATAATCCCTAAATGTAGTAAAGGGAAGATTATGATATTTTTCTCTAAACAAGTTTATTTCTTTATTTACATAAGAAATAATATAATCTTCACAATCGGAAGTAATTTCCGTATCTGTTGTTAATGTAGCAAAGAATCGGTCTGTATTTTTACCTTTATAATGTGTCTTTTCTTTTTCAAGACGCAACATCTCACTTCTAGTATCTAACGCATAAAGCTTTATATCTGTGATATAATCAGAACCTTTAGTTTTGTCGGTATAGCGATTGAATTTACTTTTTACTTTATTTAATTTAGCAAACCAATCTCCGCCAAGTCGCCAGTTATATTTCTTTTCTAGGATAATAGTTTCTTCTTTTTTAGGATAGAATATATTCAATAAGAACTCATTTGAGTTAGATTCTGTTTCTTTCTTTTTAAAAGCAAATGCCATTATCGAATATGTTGTTGATTCAAAAACAGGCTCTTTATATATATTAGCTTCCGTTATTTCAAATTTAGAGAAGAACATATCACGTATCTCATTGCTACGTGAGTCAATAATGAAATTAGATGGAATTATAAGTATGCCACCGTCACAATCAAGTATTGTTTTAATTGAAATTTTATATAAATCATTTAGACAATGTAAGTCAAACAAAGTCTTATCTTTTGCTTTATTTCTAGCCAAATATGGTGGATTACTTATAACCCATTTACCTTTATAATCAGGGGGTGAACCTAGTGTATCACGTTCAACTGTATTAGGTACAGATTTATTTGGCTCAATATCATAAATTTCCCACTCTGAGTTTGGGAATAATGAAAGCAAGTCTCCTCCGCCAACCCAAGGCTCAATTAATTTACAATTTTCAGGTATATGTTTAATTAAATTACCACAAATCTCTTCAGCTTTTGTAGTAAAATGCTGAGTTTTCTTTATATCGCTCATTGAGTTATTCACCTCATTTAAATTAAGTCATCCATTGATAGAACCGACACAGCATCATTATCTTTAAAATATTCTTTAATATAATCAGTATTATTATCCCAGTATTCACCGTCAACTAATGCACCAACTTTATATCCACCAAGTGAACCATTCTCCAGGAATGTAATCACATCATCTCGCTGATTATCTTGCGCACCACCACAGACACGTGTGTATTTCTGAGTTAGATAAATACCATTATATAAGAAGTCGGCTGATTTACTTGTGTCTGGTGTATTTTGAGAAACAAGTTCTCCTTCTTTGTTAAAACGAACAGAGTTAGCACCTCACGCTGGAAGCTTTTCAATATCAAGTAGCTCTGCTACCATTTTCTCTGAAACATTAGGCATTGTATAATCAACTACGTGTCTAAAATTCCGCTCAGCACCTACTTTTTGTCGCAATACCTGTACTAATCCCTGCATAATACGTTCAGGACTCAATCCTACCATCATTACTGATGCTTCTTCCATGGCTTCCGGACGCTCATGTGCCTGACGGATATTCAAAGCTCTAAAATTTAAAGTAGATGATTCTTCTGAAATAGTTCCACTATCGGACAAAACCGCAAACGATCGCATTTGCAACGCATTGTAATCGTGAAATCCAAGAGGCTTCAAAAACTGAACTTCTTTACGTACTTCAACTTTCATTTTATCAATCATGTTTCTAGTACGAGGATGCGTTGAAACAATAATAGGCATTTTATACTGGTCTGCAATCGCATTCAAACTCTCAATCAAACCAAGAAAATTTTTATCTGAATTAATGTTTTCCTCACGGTGTGAAGAAACCACAAAGAACTTTCCTTCTTCCAAATTCAATTTTTCTAAAACATTCGATGCTTTTATTTGTGGCAAATAATGATTCAAAACCTCAAACATAGGCGAACCTGTTTTGATAATTCTGTCTGCTGACAATCCTTCGCGCAGCAAATACTCACGTGCAATATCCGAATAGGTCAAATTCACATCCGATATATGATCAACAATCTTACGATTAGTTTCTTCTGGCACCCGTTGGTCAAAACATCTATTCCCCGCTTCCATGTGGAAAATTGGAATATGTCGCTTTTTTGCTGGAATCGCACACAAACAAGAGTTGGTATCACCTAAAACTAAGAACGCATCCGGTTTTAATTGCTCCAACAAAGGGTCTATTTTAATCAAAATATTTCCCACTGTTTCGGTAGCAGTTTGCCCTGCAGCTTCAAGGAAATAATCTGGTTTACGCAAACCTAAATCTTCAAAAAAGATTTGATTCAATTCGTAATCATAATTTTGTCCTGTATGAACTATAATATGCTCTATCGCTTCAGAAGAATCCAAAGCATCTAATGTTCTTGATAATCGTATAATTTCTGGACGGGTTCCTACGACCGTCATCACTTTTAATTTTTTCATTAAAATTCAAGCTATAGACTAATTCTAGATGTGCTCTATAAATATCTTGTGAGTCATAATTAAACTCTTGACCATCAGAATTTATTTCGTTAATCCACATTTGATTTGTCAAATTTGAAACCACTGCTAAACTAGCTAAACTTTCATCAATGTAATTACTCATAATTCGTTAAATTTATTCATTGCACTTGCTTTAATACTGTCTTGAACAGCTATGTAGGGAAGCATAGATTTATAGTCGGAATGACCCGTCCAGCGCATTACAATTTGCACTGGAATTCCAACTGATAAAGCATAGCATATAAAAGTTCTACGCCCAGCATGCGTTCCAAGAAGACTATATTTTGGTGAAACTGTTTCTACTCGTTTTGAACCAACAAAATGAGTTTCATGAACCGGTTCATCAATACCAGCAAGTTCAGCAAGATCTTTAATATAATCATTCATTTTTTGATTGCTGATAACAGGTAAAACTTTATCTCCTTCAAAATTGACATTTTCATATTTTTTTAAAATTG
>ERZ650302.1981-NODE-1981-length-11185-cov-14.266307_pt1 | contig 11185 bp, 13 predicted proteins | sample MGYA00376238_ERZ650302 | MGnify/ENA primary metagenome ERZ650302 (study PRJEB26733, sample SAMN07839298) | wastewater metagenome | biome: urban; feature: wastewater treatment plant; material: waste water | place: USA: North Carolina | collected 2016-04-28 ... | reverse complement strand
AGTCTTCAAGGTGGTAATTTTAGGACTGTCACAAGTAAGAAGCAAACACTTCTTTTTCTAATATGTCTTGTTAAACTTCTATTTCATTAGCAATCATTTGATTGTTTCTGTTGCAAAGTTAGGACTTTCCACAAATAAACAATCATTTGAAGGCTACTTTTAATAGGTCTCAATCCATATTAGTACCATAGGCATGAGCTTATTCTCTTATCTATCATTAAGGCTCTTGAAGTGGAAAAGTAATAATAACCTTCATATCCACCAGTGGCAAATGTACCATTTATTCTATTACATATCTCTGATTCTCATATCTTTTCAAAATAAAAGCCCCAATTCCATGCTGGAACTGAGGCTTACAACAATAATAAACACAATACAAAGGCTGTTCACCTTTATCTCTCTTTAGCCATTATACACATGAATATCAAGCCAATAGTGACATTCAAAATACCTTTTATCATTATCTCCATGTTATAATCAGTTCAAATATCTTAATACCCAACTACAGCCAGCTACTCCAGAAGGAAAAACAAGAAAAGGATGGAAGACATTTCATATCCAATCTTTCTTCCAAACTACCTTCTGGAGCTTATTTTCCAGTTCTCCATTCAGCCACCACAGAAAATACCCCTTGCTCACTTACTTCCTATATAAATATAACCAAGTAAGTGTAAAGTGTCGAATTTTTATTTTTATTCCTATAATCACAGCAATTCCCACAACAATTAAACTAAAAAATGAAATATTTAATAACTCTTGGGTAAATGAGCCATGTAGTGCAAAAAGTATAATTTGAACTATTTTTCCAAATAAAAAACAAAGATTAGATGACTGAATCACCTCTTTTCTTGTATGTTTTGATTCCAATGAATAAATTATTAAAACCAATGCCATTACATTTGTTAAGCCACCAATAATTCCTGCGATAAAACCAAAAACAATTATTGAAAGTGTTGGTTTTTTATTTACCCATTTCATTTCAAACTTAAATTTCTGGATAAACAAATAAAAAAGAATCAATAATGCTAATAAAAGTTTGAAAAACTCCGAACTACTATGAATAAGTATTTGTGTACCAATGGCACTTCCAATCATAGCCATTATTGCCAATGGATAAAATCGTTTTAGTGCCTGTAAAAAATTACCCTCACTAAAAATTGAGATTATGTTTATCAGTAAAGTTGATATAAGCACATATAAAACTGCTGTTTTCATATCTGTAGCCATTGCCAACAAAGGAGTAGAAATCAGTGGGAAACCAAATCCTATACTTCCTTGTACTAATGCAGAGAAAAAAAGAACAAATCCAAAAATAATAAAAAATTCAGTACCTAACTCCATAATGAATCTTTAAAAACTTTTATTAACTATTTCCAAAAATTCCTTTGGATTTTTATAACCAACAATTTTAATATTTGGTACCTCTTGCTTTTTTATATTCCAAAAAATAAGTGTTGGCGGTCCAATAATTTCAAACATTCTTTGTAATGCTTTATCTTCTTCACTATTTTGAGTTACATCAATTTTTATTAAAGTAAAATTTTGAAGTTTTTTCATAACTTCTTCGTCTTTAAAAGTTATATCTTCAAGCTCTTTACAAGCAACACACCATGAAGCCCAAAAATCTATCATTACAGGTTTTTTTGAATTTTTCATTACCTCTTTTAATTCATCTATGTTTTTCACTTTTATAAATACTAATTGTTCCTCACTCTTTTTAGTACTATTTAAATATGAAATTTTTTCAAAAGGTTTTAATGGATTTGTAGCGCCACTTATGGCTCCCACCAATAAAATTACTGCTAAAATAAATAAAACTGGACTTAAAATTTCACTATAGGCATTAGCACGGGCTTTTAAATATATTGCAATTACAAGTAATAATAATGCCCATAAAGAAATAATCACTGTTGGATGAAGAACTCTTCCTAATAACCAAATAGCAACTCCTAACATCACTATTCCAAAAATCTTTGTAATGTTTTCCATCCAACCGCCTGGTTTTGGCATAAACTTCCCAGCACCTAAACCAATAAGTAAAAGGGGAACTCCCATTCCTAAACTCATCACAAACAAAGCAATTCCACCAAGAAATGCATCACCAGTTTGTCCAATATAAACCAATGCACCTGCCAGTGGTGGAGCAACACAAGGACCTACAATTAAAGCTGATAAGAATCCCATAATTGCAATTCCAACTATTCCTTGTTTCTCTTTTCCATCTGTAGTTTTATTTAATTTTGTTTGTAAAGATTCAGGAAGTTTTATCTCAAAATATCCAAACATTGAAAAAGCAAGTGCAACAAAAATTAAAGCAAAAGTAACTAAGACATAAGGATTTTGTAATGTAGCTTGTAAATTTGCTCCAAATAATCCAGCAATAATCCCAGCGATTGTATAAGCAACACTCATAGAAAGAACATAAACTAAAGATAAAAAGAAGCCACGACTTGCTGTCATATTCTCATTTTTTGAAGCACCTACAATGATTGAAGATAAAATTGGAATCATTGGAAAAACACATGGAGTTAAAGATAGTAATAATCCAAAACCAAAGAATGTAACAAGAATTAAAAATAAATTTCCATCTTTTAAACTAGAAGCAATAGAATCTGTTTCATTTACATCAGGTGTTTCTTTTTGAATTTCTGGTTTAGTACTTTTTTCTTCTAACATTACTAAATATTTTTCACTCATTGGGGCATAACAAAGACCTAATTTTGAACATCCTTGATATTTAACTTCTATTTCAAAATCTTTTGCATCAACTTTTGTTTTTAATAATTCAAAGGGAATAACTAAATTTAAATTATCAAAATGTACAATATATTCTTCATATGCAACTGCTTTTGGAATATTTATCTCTTTTGTAATTTCTATCTCTTGTGGTTTTTTAATAAGAATTTTTAGCTTATCATTATAAAGATAAATATCTTTACCTAAGTCTAATTTAAAATTTAAACTCTCATTTTGTTTTGTAAATAAAGGTTTAAATGCCTCATTTGGCTCTAAAAATCCCTGATTAAATCCTATGGAAAAAGAATAAATATAAAGACATAGTAATAATAAAAATTTTCTCATCAACTATCTTTATTTAAAATTTTCTTTTGATGCTTCAAGTAACTCTTCTGTACTCAAAACTCCAACATAATTCTTTTTTACTTTACCATCTTTAAAATATACAAGAGTAGGAAGCGCTGCTACTCCATACTTTTTTGCAAGATTTAATTCATCATCAACATTTACTTTATATACTTCAACATTTTTAGGTTTCTTAGTAGAAAAATCTTCTAAATTACCTGCAATTATTTTACATGGGGGACACCACGGAGCATAAAAATCTACAATTACATTTTTACCTTTTATCTTATCTTCGAAATTAGATATATTCAACTCTTCATATGCATAAACACTTACAACACTAAACAAGAATAAAAAAATCATTTTTTTCATTAATTTACCTTTTAATTTTCTTTATTATATTTAATCTTTGTAAATAGTTTATTAATGTAAGAATTTATACTCCTAAATATACTCACTTGCATAAGTATTTATTATACTAATTATGTTAAAATTTATCTTTATAATAAGGAATTTTATGAGTACTTTAGTAGATTTACAGCCAAAAATAGTTCAAAAAATAATTAATGATAATGTTGTTATGATTGATGTTAGAAGAGAAGAAGAATGGAAAAGAACAGGAATTATAAGAAACTCACATCTTATAACTTTTTTTGATGATTTTGGTGATTATGATATAAATGCATGGATGAAAGAATTTGAAAAACTTGTTACTTCAAAAGAACAAACTTTTGTTTTAATTTGTGCCCATGCAAATAGAACAAGAAATATTGGTAATTTTTTAATAGAACAAGGATATAAAAATACTGCTCATTTATATGGTGGAATAGCTTTATGGATGGAAGAATTAAGAGAAACTATTCCGTATAAGTAATTATTGATAGAATCTATAATTTCAACTGCCATATATCAAATTAGTTTGTTATTTTAATTAACTTTCATTATAATCATTATCAAATTTATTAAAGGAAAGATAATGTTAAAAAAATTAATTTTAATCGGATTTATGGGTGCGTCACTTTTCGCAAGTAATAGTAGTTCTATTCCTGCAAGTGAAGCATTACAAATGTTAAAAGATGGAAATCAAAGATTTATAGATGGAAAATCTATTCATCCTCATAGTGATTTTGAAAGAATTAAAGAAGTTTCAGCGGGTCAAAAACCATTTGTAACAATAAATGGATGTTCTGATAGTAGAGTTCCACCTGAATTGATTTTTGACCAAGGTTTTGGTGATGTTTTTGTTGTAAGAAATGCCGGAAATGTTTCAGACACTGATGAAGTTGGTACAATTGAATATGGAACTGAACATTTAGGTACAAACCTTGTTGTTGTAATGGGACATACAAAATGTGGTGCAGTTACTGCTGTGGCAAAAGGTGATCATGTTGAAGGAAGTATTCCAAAACTTGTAGATAATATTGTTCCTGCTGTTCAAAAAGTTAAACATTCACACAAAGATGAAGAATATACAAAATGGATAAATGAAGCAATTTCAGAAAATGTTAATCAATCAATAAAAGATATTCTATCAAAAAGTGAAATAGTATCAAAACTTGTAAAAGAAGGAAAAGTTAAAGTTGTTGGTGCTGTTTATGATGTAGATACAGGAAAAGTGACTTTTATAGATAATAAATAAATTAAGAGACGAATTGTCTCTTAATTTTATACTCTACTCAAACTTAAAGTTGTTAAGTGCATTAAGCACCTATTTTGTCTTTTTTTAGTTTTCTTTTTTGTGGATTTATTGAACATTTTGGTTTTACACTTTTTTCAATAAAGTCCATTACTTTAGCCGCAATATTTATATTTGTAGATTTTTCAATTCCTTCAAGTCCCGGACTTGAATTTACTTCCATTACAAGTGGTCCTCTTTTTGAAGAGATCATATCAACACCACAAACACCTAGTCCCATTGCTTTTGCTGCTGCTATTGCCGTTGTTTTTTCTTTTCTATTTAATTTATATGCTGTTGCACTTCCACCTTGATGTAAGTTTGATCTAAAATCTCCCTCGGCACCTTGTCTTTTCATGGCACCAACAACTTCATTATTCACAACAAAAGCTCTAATATCAGCGCCTCCTGCTTCTTCAATAAACTCTTGAACAAGTAGATTTACATCCATTCCATAAAAAGCATCAAGAACTGATTTAGCAGCTTTTTCACTATCTACTAAAACAACTCCTACACCTTGAGTACCTTCAAGAATTTTTAGAACCAAAGGTGCTCCACCACTTAAAGCAATTACATCTTTTGCATTAGATTTATTTGAAGCAAAAACTGTTCTTGGCATATCTACACCATTTTTTGATAAAACTTGTAAACTTCGTAATTTATCTCTACTTCTTGTTAATGCTAAATTCCCTGTAGTACTAAATACATCCATCATTTCAAAGTGTCGTACCATTGCTGCACCATAAAAGGTTCTACTTGCACCAACTCTTGGAATAATTGCATCTGGAGTGGGTAATACTTTCCCCTCATAATTTATAACTAATTCATTTTTCATAATTTCAATAGTACATTTTAAATAATCTATTACTTTTACTTCCCAGCCCTTAGTATTAGCTTCTTCAACTAATCTTCTAGTTGAATATAATTCTTCATTTCTTGATAAAATATAAATTCTCATTTTGACCTCTTCTATTTGGCTTTTGTAAGATATTCTTGAGAAACATCAACTAAAAAACGCTCAGCTAAAAATTTTCTTCCTATTAACATTGGATACTTCATATCAGAACGATTTGTTAGGGAAACTACAGTTTTGTATTTTTTACCAAAGAACAGTGTATCGACTTTTATAGAAGCTCTTAACTGAACTGTTCCATTTGAACTTTTTACTCTTTTGAGTTTATAAAGTGGCATCTTAATTTTTTTGCCATGATAAGCAGGATGAATTTCATCTAATAATGTAAAATGTACAAATTTTTCATCATCTATAAAAATATCATCACAATGCAGTGAATTAGAATCTGCTCCAGTATCAACCTTTGCATCTAAATCAAACAATTCTAAATCTAAAATAGATATTATTTCTCTTCTACCTACAATTCTTTTTTGCGACATAGTAAAACCTCTCTAAAAAGGGTATTGTATCACAAAATAATTTCAAAAAAATATCAAACCTATTTTTTTAATTCTAAAGCTTTTTGTAAAATAGTGATTACATCTTCTAAATTCTCATAAGGTATATGTGATTTCCACTGAATATCTTGACCATTTAATGAAATACCAATACTTACTATATCTGCTGTATCTTTTCCATAAGGTTCTGTTACATTTGAAATAGAAATTTTACCTTTTTTCGTACCAGCTAAATCCAATGTTCCTAATTCTGTAATAGTTGACATAAACTAATCCTTTTTCTTTTTTTTAATTCTACTACAATAAACTTTTGTTTAATTAAAATCAAAATATATTAGGAAGCGGTTCTGCTAAATAAAATCCTTGGAACTCTTCAACACCCAATTCTATTAGTAGATCAAATACTTCTTGAGAATGGACAAATTCGGCAATTGTTTTAATATTTAAAGCTTTGCTAAAATCAATAATTGATTTTACCATTTCATAAGAGTTCTTATCTGAATTAATATTTTTAATTAAAGACCCATCAATTTTTATATAATTTGGTCTAATTTTTAGAATGTGAGCAAAATTTGAATATCCTGTTCCAAAATCATCAATCGCAATCTTTATACCTTGACTTCTATATTTAATAATGAACACTTCTAATACACTATAATCAGAGATATAATCACTTTCTAATATCTCAAAAATTATTCTTGATTTATCTTTCTCTTCTATTTTATTTAGATTAATATCTAATGAATCAATAAAATCAGCATCTAATATGTCTTTAAAACCTAAATTTATAGATATTTGTTTATCTGTTTTTGTTAAATCATTTAATGCTTTTGATATTACTTGATTTGATAATTGTAAATATTGTTTAGTTTTAATTGAAACATCTAAAAATAAATGTGGACTTATATAAACTGTTTCACCATTTTCATCTGTATCTTTTATTCGCATTAAGGTTTCATACTTAATAATATTTTTATTTTTATCAAAAATAGCCTGATAAAAAGGTACTACAGTATCATCTTCAATTGCTTTTTTAATTTTCTCTCGCCAATGCATTGATTTTTCAATAATATCTTTTGTATCAATCTCATTGTTATACACAAAAAATGGTCTATTACTTTTTTTAGCTTTTTTAAGTGCTATACTCGCTGTTTTTATAGGATTTTCTTGTGCAATAGAAATACCTAATGTTACATTAATAAAAATATCTATGTCCAATTGTTCAATATATATAACTCTATTTTTAAAAAGTTTTACTAAGTCTTCTAAAAATTCATTATATTTTGAAAATCCCATCATTTTATTATCAGCTAAACAATAAACATTTCCGTGAATTCTATAAACTGAAAGATTATATTTTAATGAAAAATCATTCAATATTTTTGAAACTTCTATTAAAACTAAATTTCCTATTGAAAATCCATAAAGCTCATTTATATCATCAAATGCATCAATATCAACCAAAGTAATTGATACAAAATCTGCATCTTTTATATCATCTTCAAGGGCGTATCTATTTTTTAGATTTGTTAATTCATCATAATATAATTTATTTTGAATTTGTTGAGTTTTTAATTGTATTTGCTCTTCAAAAGTTTTTCTATTTGTTTCAACTTGTTCAAGTAAAAAATGAAACTGTGCTGATAGAAAACCTATTTTATCTTTTGATTCAAGTTCTTTATTTAAACCATTATTTGAAGTTATATTTGCTTTTTTAACTTCAAGAAAAATTTTATTAAGAGGAATAATAATCTTTATTACAAAAAATATTCCGATTATTACGAATATACTAATTATAAGTATTAAAATATTCACTTATTCCTACCTTCTTTTAGATTATAAAGATTTTGCTATTTTTTGACCAAATCTTACATTTTTATCTAATAAGTCTTCAAGGGTTACCATCTCTTTTTCCCAAAGCATAACAACTGTTGAACCCATTTTAAAATATCCTAAACATTCACCTTTTGATATTTCAATATTTTCATAAGTGTAAACTTTCATCTCTTTTGCATTTGTATTTGTTTCAACTCTATTTTCAAATTCAAATACCATTTGTCCAACATTTAAAGCTCCAACAAAAACCATATAAAATATTTTTCCATTAGTCTCACACTCTAAAATAACTCTTTCATTTTGAACAAAAAGTTCAAACTCTTTTCTTAGATATTTCAAATTTACTGGGTAAAGTTTCCCTGGAACATGTATTAGTTTTAAAAGTTTAAAATCACAAGGAGCATGGTATCTATGATAATCTTTTGGTGATAAATAGAAATTCATAAAAGAGCCATTTTTAACCCTTTCAAAATTTTCTGTACAATAATATGTTAATAACTCTTCGACACTATATTCCATACCTTTTATTTGTAAAGCGATATCATCTTTTATCTCTCCACATTGAGTAATCAAACTATCAGTTGGAGAAATCATAATACCTTGATTTTCATCAATTTCTCTTTTTAAAATCAACTCTCTTGTAAATAATTCATTTAATGATTTGTAGTATTTTTCATTTTTAAATTCGCTCATATTTAAACCCATCAATTTTACATAGGCTTTGTTTATAAATTCTTGTATAAATGTAGGGAATCTCTTTTTGGCAAATTTTCCAAAATATAAAGAGATAAGATTCGTAATATGCATTATTTTCCTTTTGAAATCTATTATATTGTTATTCTATCTATTTTTTCTTCTTAAATTGCTTTAATAAAAAATTGGTTACTCTTTCGAATAAATATTATAAGGATTTTTATGTATAAAGTTGTTGTATCAAATCAATGTAGTTGTTTTAAAAATAGTAAAATGGATGGAACATTACATTTTGAATCAAGGGAAGAAGCAAAAAATAAAGCTATTGAAATGATGAAAAAAATGAATAAAGAATTTTGTGGAAAACATGAATTTGATGTTCAAGAAATGTTTACAAGTTATGTTATTTCTTTTTATAATCCTGCTAGGGATAATTGTTGTGGGAATGGTTGTTGCATGTAAGCAACAACTATTCTTTTGGCATTAAAATATACATTTTCCCTTTTTCTTTCATTCTTCCTGCATATTCAAAAGCAGTATCTCCAAATCCCCAGAAAAAGTCAGCTCTAATTTTACCTTTTATAGCTCCACCAACATCAGCAGCTATCATTAATTGATTTATAGGTTTTTTATCAAGAGGATTTTTTGTGCTAAGAAATACTGGCATTCCAAGAGGAATAACACTTCTATCAACTGCAATATTCCTTTTAGCAGTTAAAACACTACCTAATGCTCCTATTGCACCTTGATTAGATTTTTTAAAAAACACATAACTCTCATTTTGATTTAAAACTTCATCAACCTTTGAAGGGTTTTTATCTAAATATTTTTTCATTCCTTGAGCAGATAATTCATTTTTTGTAATGTATCCCTTATTTAGCATATACATTCCAATACCTTTGAATTTTCTACCATTTTGTTCTGCATATCCCACATTTATCAAGTCACCATTATCCAATAAAACTTTTCCTGAACCTTGAACATGAAGTAAAAAAACATCTACTTTATTGTCAGCATAAGCTATAACTTCAAGATCCTTACTTGGATTTTTTTCTATCTCTTCTCTTGAATCATAAGGAATAACTTTGTTCCCAACTTGTTTAGCTCTTAATTTTAATTTTGCAAACTCTGGATAAGTAGATACAAAATCAACAATTAACATATCTTTTGGCGTTTTATAAATTGGATATTTATACCTATTATTTTTTCGTAAACTTCCATAAAGCAAAGGTTCATAATAACCAGTAATCAATCCTTCATCTAAAGAGTTATCATCTAAAAGTTTATAAGGTTGAAAATTTATAGTAAAAAATTTATATCCATCGGTTTCATATTCTGCTTTTTGACAAACATTTTTGAATAACTCATTTTTTTTTGCTCTTTTACAATCTTTTTTAAAAACATCTAAGGCATGATTTAAATCATCCCTATAAAATCCATCAATATCATTAAAAGTGACTGCTTCCATGTTTTTTGTGTTAGTTTTTATACTATCTTGTTGTGGGACAACTACTTCAACTTTTTCTTCTACAGGAATTGTCTCTTCTTTTGTTGCACATCCTGAAAAAAGGAATAAGGTTGTTAGTGAGATAAATAATAAAGATTTCATAAACCGCAACTTGATGATAATAAATTTGTAGAATGTACTTCTTTTAATCCACATGAACTACAAGTAAATTCAACATCATTTACTCCTGAACATCCATGTTTTTGAAGAACTCTTGATTTTATAATTTCAGATTTGAATGTAGTTTTTGTTTTTTCATCAAAAAATATTTTAGCTTTTTGTTTACAAGATGGACATTCACCAGAAACTAATTTTTCTACTCTTGAAGTTTTACTTTTTAAGTATAAAAGAACAGAAAAAATAGTTATTAAAAATAATATTAGTAAAAAAAACAAATTTTGCATGAAGCAGAGATTTACTCTACTTCAGCATCGATAACATCATCGTCATCTTTTTTTGCTTTTTGGTTTGGTTGAGCGCCAGCTTCACCACCCTCTTTTTTGTACATAGCTTCTGCTAATTTATGAGATTTTTCAGTTAAAGTTTTTAATTTAGCTTCAATATCTTCTTTTGTAGCATTGTCATTTTTTAAAGTCTCTTCTAAATCAGCAGCAGAGTCAATAATTGCTTTTTTCTCATCTTCGCTAACTGCATTTTCATTCTCTTCTAAAGTTTTTCTAGTAGAGTGTAATAAAGCATCTGCTTGATTTCTTACTTCAATTACAGCTTTTTTCTTAGCATCTGCTTCTTTGTTTGCTTCTGCTTCTTGAACCATTTTTTCAATTTCTGCATCACTTAAACCAGACGATCCTGAAATTGTAATTTTATTCTCTTTTCCAGTTCCTTTATCTTTTGCAGATACATTTAAAACACCATTTGCATCAATATCAAATGTTACTTCAATTTGAGGAACACCTCTTGGAGCTGCTGGAATATCTGAAAGTTCAAACATACCTAAAGATTTGTTATCTCTTGCAAACTCT
>ERZ650302.1977-NODE-1977-length-11192-cov-69.283110_pt1 | contig 11192 bp, 15 predicted proteins | sample MGYA00376238_ERZ650302 | MGnify/ENA primary metagenome ERZ650302 (study PRJEB26733, sample SAMN07839298) | wastewater metagenome | biome: urban; feature: wastewater treatment plant; material: waste water | place: USA: North Carolina | collected 2016-04-28 ... | reverse complement strand
TTCCTGGAGCAAATCATGAAAATGCATTTTATATTTTTATAGCTATTTTACTTTGTATAGTAGGTTTTCAGTTTTTTATTTTTAAGAAAAATAAGTGGATTTGATTAAGATTAAATATCTTCGAAAAATGTAGAAATTGGGACATCTAAAACATAGGCAATTTTTGCAAGTTGTTCGATATTAAATGGATTTTATTGTAGTAAATTTCTGCACTTGATATTTGTGAAACAGATTTATATCCTAAAGCATAAGCTAATTTTAATTTAGTTGGTTTTACTTTTAAACTTCAAAGTTAATTCTTTGTAGTTTTTAAGGGTTATTTTAAGTTCATCTAAAAATATTTCTGGTGCATATTTTAATAGTTCACAAATTAAGTTTATATTATCTTTATTTTCCTCAAATTTTCTATCAGGACTATTTTGTAAATGTGATTTTAAATAATCTTTCTCTTCATTTGAAATAGTTGTTAAAATATGTTTTAAATATGTTTTTCTTGTATACGGACTATCATCAAAAAGTAACTGTTCAGGAACTTCTAAAATTTCAGCAATATAGGGAATTAACTCTATTTTTATCCCAATTCTTCCATTTAAATATGCATAAATAGTATTTAAAGATGGAATCTCTCCAGTATTTTTTAACTTTGGTTCTAGCTCTAAAACTCTTTTTGAAAACTCTTTTTTTGACATTTTATTAATTTTTAGAAGTTGATTAATTCTTTCAAAAGTTTCCATAAATGTACTTATCCTATTTTTTTGTACTTATGGTACAAAACATAAGAATATCTATGATACAACTATTGTTTTTAATTTGTATTCTAGATACAATATAAAGAAAAATATTTAATAAAAAGAAATAAAGAATATGGTTTTGGAAATAAAAGCTTCAATAGAGAGTTTGAAAAAAGTATTATAATTTTTAATTATGCTAGAGATAAAAAAATAAAAATGACAAATGCTCATTTTCATAATAAAGGAATAAAGTAAAATGGTTCAAGGACAAGTAGGAACATTGTTTTATAGAGGAATTGAAGGTGTTTCTTAATGCAATAAAAATAGATATTGATAATATACTTTTGTTTGATATGGATGGAACACTAATAAATACTGATTATGCAAATTTTTTATCATATAAATATGCCATTCAAAAAGTATGTGGTAGTCAAATTAATATTAAATATGATTCAAATGAAAGATTTAATAGAAATAAAATTAAAAAAACTATTAGAAACTTAAGTGAAGATAAATATGAAGAGATAGTTCAATTAAAAGAAGAAAGTTATAATAAGTTTTTATGTAAAACAAAAATATGTGAAGATGTTGTAAATATTTTACATAAATATCAAAATAAAAATAAAGTAATACTTGTAACAAACAGTAATAAGAATAGAGCAGTTTCTACATTAAATTATCATAATCTTATAGATAAATTTGATGATTTTTATTTTGGACAGATTTTAAATGATGAAGAACAAATAAATAAGTTTGAAAAGCTGATTTTAAATAATAGAAATATTATTGATAAATTTATTCTTTTTGAAAATGAGATAGAAGAAATACAAAAAGCTATACTTATGGGAATCCCTCCTAAAAATATTATAAGGATTAAATGTGAATGAATTTATAATTGAAAAAAACAGTTTTTTAAGTAAGGATATTTTGGCATTTTACAATACAGATTTTTTTGGAAGTAAAGATTATTCAAATAATCCAAATTATCTTTACAAAATAAAAAATGATCCCCATCATAATTGGAGCGAACAAGAAATAGAACAGGCTACTAAGGAACTTAAACAAGTCCTTAAGGCAGATATACGGAAAATATGGGATAAATTATCTATAGATTTAGATGAATTAACAATTTGTGTTGTGCCTAGAGCAAAAACTGAAACGACTTATAATAAGAATCAGCTTATGTTTAAATTCTCAGTTAAAGAAGTGATAAGAGATTTATGTTTATATAATTTTATTGATGGAACAAACTATATAGAAAGGCATACAGATACAAAAACTACTCATTTAAATCATAAAAATGTTAATTCAAGACAAATTACTGCAGAACAAATACAATTAATTTTTGATAAGATAAAGAATGCTGGTTCAAGACTATCGGCTAAAGAACAAAGCAATAATGTTTCAAAACAAGCGACCGAAGAACATAGCAATAATGGTTCTGAACCATACCGTGGAATTAGTTTAGCAACCTGTAGGTTTTCAGAGAATATAAGAGGTAAAAATATTTTATTAATAGATGATATATATACTAAAACTGTCAATATTGATGAAGATATGATACAAGCATTATTAGATTGTGGTGCAAATAAGGTCTATTTTTATGCTGTAGCAAAAACATTATATAAGGGATTAAACCATAACGACAAAGCAGGGATTATCTTAAATTTGCCGAGTAGAAAAACATTATATAAAGGATGAAAATTAAATGAGATATACAGAAAATGCAATTAATATAATAACTATGAAAGAATATAAAGGAATTGGTAGAGCTTGGGTAGTTAAAAATATAAAAGGTAACGAAAGTGTTGATGAAATAGTAAAATTATTAAATACAAAATCTAAACAAGAATATGAAATTACAACTAATAATTTTGACATGAAAAGAAATGAAATATTAATAAAAATAGAATCTTTAGGAGAAAGTTGTGATGGAATAGTTGCAATCGGTGATAAAGATTTTCCTAAATGTAGAGGTAATGTTAAGGAAAGTGAGCAACCAATTTTTATTTTTTATAAAGGAGATTTGTCTCTTCTTGATTTAGGAAATAATAATGTTACTGTCATTGGATTACTTAATCCTGATGAATCTATAGAGTTAAGGGAAAGAAAAATAGTTTCAGAGTTAGTAAAACATGAGATTACAGTAGTAAGTGGATTAGCACTAGGTTGTGATAGTATATCTCACAGAGAAGCATTAAATAGTGGAAAAACTATTGCTATACTTCCAAGTTCATTGGATAATATTATACCTTCTGCAAATAGACAATTAGCATTTGATATAGTTGAAGAAGGAGGCTTACTTATAACTGAATATTTTGAGAAGCATAAGTCATCTATGGATTTAAATGGTCGATATAAAGATAGAGATAGATTACAAGCATTATATTGTGATGCAATTATATTGGTTGCAAGTTATGCACAAGATTCGGCTAAAAAATGGAACATTTTTGGTAAGAAATTGGATAGTGGTGCAAGATTAGCTATGAATTTTGCTAAAGAATATAATATACCAAGAGCAATAATGTATAATAAAGATATAGATCTTAATAATCCAATGTTTGATTTAAATCGCCAATTAATTGGTGAACAAAGTGAAGTGATAGTTCTATCAAAAAAGAGTTTAAATGAACTTATTTCTAATTTAAAATTAGGAAACTTTAATAATAGCAAAATGTATCAATCTCAACTATTTTGATAAAATGCAAAATTATGGGGAAATACATAAACTAGAGCTAGAGATGGTTTATAAAGTTTAATTTACAGTCCCCCTTTAAACTCTTTTGCTTCTTAGATAGATTTTAAAGACTCTTTTTGAAAACTTTTATTAATTTTTTTAGAAGTTGGTTAATTCTTTCAAAAGTTTCCATAAATGTACTTATCCTATTTTTTTGTACTTATGGTACAAAACATAAGAATATCTATGATACAACTATTGTTTTTAATTTGTATTCTAGATACAATATAAAGAAAAATATTTAATAAAAAGAAATAAAGAATATGGTTTTGGAAATAAAAGCTTCAATAGAGAGTTTAAAAAAGGTATTAATAAAATTAATTTTACAAAAGGATAATTTATGATTAAAAATATTAATAAAAAAAATAGTTTAGTAATTTTAGCTATATTAATAACTTTCTTGCTAACAGGATGCTCTAGAAAAACAACAATTGAACCATTGGTTCAAAACTGCTGTGAAAATAAAAGTATTATAAAAACAAATAAAAAGATTTTTATTGGTAATTTTACTTTAAAAAATCCTAATAATATTAAAAATATTTATGGTACAAGAAGCATCAAATCAAACTCTGAAGATATTATGTTTGAAGAAAATTATGGTGATATAGTTAGAAATGAATTATATAAAAAATTACAAGGTATTTCTAGTAATGTTCAATTGGTAAGTCAAAAACCAAACTCATTTAATGAAAATGATTCTATTTATATAGAGGGAAATATAGAAAAAATTTGGATAAATCAACAAGTTCCAATTAGACAAACTAAATTTAATACAAATAGTATTTTTAATTTTAAGATAAATTCGACTGTAAATGGGAAACCAATAAGTGATAATTTTGATGCGAAGTTGGAACTAATAACTCAAAATATTAAAATTGATGAAAGATACTGGACACTCTTATTCACTTGGCACGATGGTTCTGAAACATCGCAACTTATAAAACATAGGTTAACTATCAATAATGAAGTAATTGCTGATTTTGATTATTTTCAATTTTTAGAAAATCCTATTGGAAATTTTACTACAGATTATAACTTGGCTATACATGGTGATATTTATGGTAAATATCCACAAAAATTGAATGATAATTCTAGTGGAAATGTAAATAATTTTAGAATTTACGATATGCCTTATTCTTATATTTCTCCAAATTTAAATACTTCTCCAGGATATAATTTTTTCGCTAATACTGGCATTGAAACATATTTATCAAAAAGTGAAATAAAAAAAATTAAAGAAAAATATGATTTGGAAAAAAAAGAGTATGATGAATGTGCTAAAGATAAATCAAATGAAGAATGTGTTAAACCAACTTCTAGAAATATAGAAACTACAAAATATTACGATATTTTTAGATTGTATTCAACAAATTCAGGAATTCTTCAATATATGACGAATGTACATATTGATAATATTATTGATGAAATAAATAATAAATAATACTCCAGAATAATTCCCAAAATTATATAATAAATCTAAACTATCATCAAGCCATACTTCAAAGTGGATGGCTTGATTACTTTCAAATGGAGTTAATTTGAAGTAAATGGCAAAATGATGGAAGAAATACAAACAAATAAATTGATTTTAATTAAGTAGAATTTAAAATAGCTTTTTAGAATGAACTTTATCTTTTTTATCTAAAAACCAAACAAAGATAAAAGAGATTAAGGCAAAAATAGCACTAAATAAAAATAGGTACTCTCCATATAAGTAGCACCTACAAGTAAAGCTCAAGCAAGGCAAACTATTCTAAAATACATAACTAGAGTTTAATGTAAAGCTAAAAAAATATCATATATAATGCACATATAAGTACACATATATTAAGGAGTAGAAAATGGCACAAGTTACTATATATATGGACAACAACCTAGAAGAGAATGTAAAGAAGCTCGCAAAATCAACGGGGGTTTCTATTAGTAAGTTTATATCAAATATTTTAGAGCAAAAAGTAAGCTCAAGTTGGGATGATTCTGTACGTAAATTAAGTGGTAGCTGGAGCGATGATACCGCTTTTAGTGAAGATTTAAGAAGTCATAAAACACCTGATATAAAAAGAGAGGTATTTTAGTGTATATGCTCGATACAAACACCCTTATATATTTTTTTAAAGGTATGGGTGAAGTTGAAAAAAATATCTTTGAAAGATCGCCACAAGAGATATTTGTGCCAACTTTAGTTGTTTATGAACTAGAAGTTGGTATAGCTAAATCAAATGACTCAAAAAAAAGAGAGAATCAACTCTTGAGGCTTCTTTCACATATTCAAATAGTAAATTTTGGTACAAAAGAAGCAAAGGCGAGTGCAACAATAAGAGCAGCACTAGAAAAAAGTGGTAACTCAATAGGTCCTATAGATACACTTATTGCAGGATGTGCAAAAGCAAATAATCTAATACTTGTTACAAGAAATATAGATGAGTTTATGAGAGTTGAGGGTTTGTCTGTTCAAAACTGGTACTAATAAGATGGAATATTTAGATAAATTTATAATAGGTAAAATAAATTTTGATTATAAAATTTTGCTATTTTTATTGTTATCAAATCACTCTTTTATCCAAAAACCAAACAAAGATAAACGAGATTAAGGCAAAAATAGCACTAAATAAAAATAGATACTCTCCATAAGTAGCACCTGCAAGAAATGCACCTACAAATCCACCCAAACCATATCCAACACCAAACATAAACTGTTGAGCTAGTTTTTTATTGTCATAAAGTGAGTATAGATAAATTACAACAGCACTATGAAAAAGTGCAAATGAAAATGCATGAATAGCTTGAGTAAAATATACTATTTCTAAATTATCAGGGTATAAATATAAAAGTAACCATCTAAATATAGTTATTCCTACACAAAACTTTATGATTGTTAAAAGATTATTTTTTAAAATAGGTGCTTGAAAATATAACATTAAAATCTCACATATTACACCAAAAGCCCAAAGATAAGATATAGTCTCTAAAGATAATCCATACTCTAGTTCGTAGATAGTAAAAAAGTTGTAAAATCCACCAAAGCTAACTTGCATAAAAAATATACTAGCCCAAAATGCCCAATGTTTTAAAAATGAAAAAACTTCATCTCCTGTTTGATTAATTTTAGCCTCTAAATCATTTTTCAAAAGAAGCAGCGCAAATATTACAGTTAATACTACAATTGCTAAATAATAGTGAAGAGCTATAAATGGAGATGTCAAGAATTTTGCTAAAACTAAGGCAATAAGCATAAACCCAATAGAGCCAAAAAGTCTAGCTTTTCCGTATCTCTCTTTTCCTAATACAGTTACAGTGGTTACTTCTAAATATGGTAAAATCAAAGATAAACAAGCAGCTAAAAAAGCATTGTTTAACATAAAGATATAAAAATGTTCAATTGTTATATAAAATAGAGTAACAGCTAAAACTGTTAAAAATAGAGCTTTTTTAAACATTGATTTGTTTAAATTTATATGTTTTAAAAATAAAAATGGCATAGCAAACTTCATTAAAGGAGCAACAGCTAATATAATACCAATATCAAAAGCACTATATCCAATATCATTTAGTACTTTTGGTAAAAATATTACATATACACCAACAGCAGCAAAGTAAAAAAAGTAAAATGCTGAAATATTAAAAAATAGCATTTATTGTTCTATTATTTTTGTATTTGAAACTATGTCTTGGAATGTTTTTTTCTCTTTGTTTACAAAGGGAGTAAATATAAAGAATATTGAGATTATAGAAAAAAGTGTTGCTGAATATCTAATAATTGCTTGTAAAATAGATACTTTAGACTCAGTTTTACTATCAACAAGTTTTAAATCATAAGCTTTTAATCCTGGAGTTTGACCATTTTTTAGCCAAAAAATAGCAATAATGATAAAGTGAACAGCAAAAATAATACCCCAACCTAAGCTTCTATTATCTGCAAACTCTTGACCACTTCCCATTATAAGGTATATAACTATATATAAAATAGGGGTAGTTATTAAGAAAGTATCAGTCAAAAAGGCTTTAAACCTTTTTGCTATTGATACAAAATTTAAAGATGAGTGTAAAACTTTTTTTGGAATATTTTTCTCTACTCTATTTTGTTTTACATCTCTCCATTTTGACATTAGTTTCCTCTACTACCTGGTTTAATAGCAACACTACCATCTTTGCAAAGTGGACAGTTATCTGCACTATACATCTCAAATGCAAAATCTGCTAATGCAAAAAGTGGTTTGTCTAAAGGTAATTTGCAGTTATCTTTTCTTGATAATTCGCTTCCCACTCTTTGACAAAAACCTCTATTTGCTAAAGCTGCATAAGCCACAACTTCACCACCACCTTTTACGATTTCTCTTGCTGCTTCTAAAGCACTTCCACCAGTTGTAATAATATCTTCACAAACAAGATATTTTTCACCAGGTTTTACTTCAAAACCTCTTCGTATAGTCATCTCACCATCAGCTCTTTCTGCAAAAATAAATCTTACATCCAAAGCAGTTGCAAGTGCAAATCCAGCTATTAATCCCCCAAGTGCAGGAGCACAAACTGCATCAATTTTAATTCCTGATTTTTTAATTTCAACAGCTAAAGCTTCTGCAAGAAGTTTAGCAGTTTTTGGATCTTCTAAAACTTTTGCACTTTGAAGATAAAATTGTGAATGGTTACCGCTACTTAGTTTAAAGTGACCTTCTAATAAGGCATTAGCATCTTTATATATTTGTTCTATATTCATAATTAAACCGTTAAAATCTCTTTCTCTTTTGTTTTTAAAGTTTCATCTGCTTTTGCAACAAAACCATCAGTTATTTTTTGTACTTCATCTTGAGCTTTTTTACTATCATCTTCTGTTATAAGTTTATCTTTTAGAAGATTTTTTATCTTTGTATTTGAGTTTTGTCTAATATTTCTAATAGCAACTTTTGCATTGTCCGTCATAACTTTTGCTTGCTTTGCAGTCTCTTGTCTTTGTTCAACTGTCATAGGAGGGAAGAATAGTTTAATTACTTCTCCATTGTTATTTGGATTTACTCCAATATTTGCTGTTTGGATAGCTTTTTCAATTATTCCTAAAAGATTTTTTTCCCAAGGATTTATTGTAATAGTTGTAGCATCTGTTGCTAATACAGAACCAACTTGACTTAAATCAGTCATTGTTCCATAGTAATCAACTTTGATATTATCTAAAATATTTACATTTACTTTACCAGTTCTAAGAGTTTTGTAATCTCTTCTTAAAGCCTCAATAGATTTCTCCATTTGCTCTTTTGTTTGTGAATAAACTTCTTCTAACATAATTATCTCCTCTAGATTTATTTCTCAGGCACTGAAGCTGGAGCTTTTGGAGCTTCTGGCGCAGACGGTGTTGTTGAGTTTTGAGTTGATGGACTTGATGGTATTAAAGACTCGATTTTTACAGAGTCAATAGCACTTTTATTTCTCTCTTCGTTGTATGTATATCCTAGAAAAAGAGTGTTTAATACGAAAACAAGTCCTAAAGCCATTGTAGCTTTTGATAAAAAATTAGCAGGTCCTTTTGCACCAAAAAGTGATTCATTACTTCCGCTATAAGCTCCTAGACCAATACTAGAGCTTTTTTGAAGTAATACAACAATTACAATAAGCACTGCTAAAACAAATTGAACTATTAAAAGTGTAGATGTCATAATCTATAATTCCTTTTTAAAAAATGGTGTCTATTTTATCTAAAACTTGTTAAAATAATGTTAAAAAAAATTCAAAGAGATAAATGGAACTTAAAAATCAATTCTCAAAATATGCAAAAGAGTATAAATCATACAATATTATTCAGCAAATCTGTGCAAAATCTTTAGTTCGAGAGCTTAAATCTAAACCAAAAAATATTTTGGAATTAGGTTGTGGAAGTGGACAAATTTTTTCAAATGTAGATTGGGAGTTTGATAAATATTTAGCAATTGATGGTTCAAAACAGATGTGTGAACTTCATCCAAAAGCAAAAAATTTAATAGTAAAATGTCTAAATTTTGATAGTAATGAATTTTTTAACGAGATAAAAAACCAAAAATTTGATATGGTAATATCATCTTCAGCTCTTCAGTGGTCAAATGATTTAAAAAAAATAGTAAAAGAGTTAAGTAAAATTACTAGTGAAATAAATGTTGTTTTATTTACTTCAAATACTTTTAAAACTATTCAAAATATTACAAATCAAAAATCTCCAATTTTGGATGAAAATACAATAAAAGATGCTTTTTCTAGCTATTTTCTTTGTGAATTTGAAACTATTTCTTATAAATTAGAGTTTGATAATAAAAAAGAGCTTTTTGATTACATTAAAAAATCAGGTGTTAGTGGAAAAAGTGAATTAAATTTTGAAAAGGCTAAAAAATTGTATAAAGAGTATAATTTAAACTATTTAGAGTTTGAAGTTATTTTTGTTAAAACAATCTCTAAGTTATAGAGTTCATATCTAATATATTTAAAGTTCTCACTATCTTCTATTGATGATAATTTTGTAAGCTCCTCTAAAACTCTTGAACTCTCTTGAGCTCTTTTAAAGTTTGCTATTAAAATAGAGTTTAAATCTTCTCTATTTTGTTCACTTTTTATAGATTCTCTTAAAACATCATTTTCTACATCTCTAGTTTCAAGAAGCTCATAATAGTTTTTAGTTCGTGCAATGTGTCTTAAACTTTTTAGCTTTGTAGAAATCTCTTTATTATTGTATATATATCTAAAAATATCTTCTACAACTCTAATTCCCTCTCTAAGTCGATTTAGATTTGCGTCAATTAGTCTTAAGTGATTTTTATTCATATTGTAGAGTATATATAGGGTGTGAACCCTATATATTATTCGTTGTTTTTCATAATTCCAAGAATTTGAAGAAGCGATATAAATAGATTAAAGAAATCTAAATATAGTGAAAGTGCAGCTTCAACTGGAGAGTCATAATTTCCTTTGATTATATTTTGTGTATCGTACAAAATAAATGCAGAGAAAAGTAAAGCCCCAACACTTGCAATTACTAGTTGCATCATTGATGATTGGATGAATATATTTGATATACCAGCAACAATCATTATAATAAGTGCAATAAATAAGAATTTACCCATAAAAGAGAAATCTTTTTTAGTAGTCATAGCAAACATTGAAATTCCACCAAATGCAATTGATGTCATTAAAAATGCTTGACCAACAATTGAAGCACCACCAGGCATCGCAAAAATTGAAGTTAATAACGGCGCAATTGTAAGACCTGTTATAAATGTAAATGCAAAAAGTACTGCTAAATTTACACCAGGAGTGTGTTTTACTCTAGGAATTACAAAAAAGATAAGCCCTAATTCAATTGCAAATAAAACCCACATCATAGGACCTGCAATATAGTTTACAATTCCTAATCCAATATATGCTCCAGCAGTTGCTGCTAGAAGTGAACCAGCAAAAAGTTGATAAGTAGCTTTTAAAAAGCTCATTATATATGCTTGTTGTGATGATTCATTTGAGTAACTATTTGTCTTATCTGTCAAATAATCTCTGTTGTACATCTTCTTTCCTTTTATTATAGTTTGAAACTTTATTTATATAACACTATTTATAATGTTATATTTAAGTGATTATAGTATAAAAAATTAGTAAATAAAAGATTAATAAAATAAAATTCCCAAATTTAAGCCAAGATTAATAAAAACCCCTTGACAAAAAGAAAAAAAGGCACTATAATTCCCGTCCAATTTGACCAGAGGGTTAAAATTAGAGTT
>ERZ650302.1976-NODE-1976-length-11195-cov-3.999910_pt1 | contig 11195 bp, 10 predicted proteins | sample MGYA00376238_ERZ650302 | MGnify/ENA primary metagenome ERZ650302 (study PRJEB26733, sample SAMN07839298) | wastewater metagenome | biome: urban; feature: wastewater treatment plant; material: waste water | place: USA: North Carolina | collected 2016-04-28 ... | reverse complement strand
CATCCGGTATCAGCTTACCGCCACCCTGTTCTGGTACGGAAACATAATGTTCTGACATATCTTCTAGATCTATATAAGAGAAGTTTACATCATAAAATTCCATACCGCCCAGCTTCTTCAATTGCTCCTTGACACGGCGACGCATTTCCAATGCAATCTGAATAATTTCTTCCAGTTCTTCTTTGGTAAACTCACCATTTGGGTACATCAACTTCAGATAACCGTCTATCATACGACGAACCGCAATTGTATCACGCTGATTCAGATTTCTCCCCAGACGGAAGTAGTGATCAAGTGCATCTCCATACTGCTCCTTGCGAAGCTCTCGGATGAACTCTGCCAAATAGTCACTGATAAAACCGTAATCATCGGTAAAATGCTCCGGTCTGAACTTCGGTATCTCCCATCCTGGAAGATAACAGTGCATACGATCAAGAAATGCTGTATCTGTTCCCATTTCCTGCGGGAAAGGTGCAAACAAACTGGACGTTTTCAACAGCACGTCCACACTCTGATTGATATTTCCCACAAATACCATGGACGCAGTAGCAGCTTTTTCTTCTTTGCCACGGGCAAAAGATCCGGATGCCATATAATCCTTCATAATCTGAATGCCATCTTTATCTTTAAACTTGATACCTGCCACTTCATCAAAAGCTACACAATCCCATAAGCCGACCAGTCCGACCGTTTTGCGTCCCATATTGTAAAACAGGTTTGCAACCGTCGTCTGTCCACCGGAAATCAAAATACTGTTTGGCGAAATATCTTTGTAAAGATGAGATTTACCGGTACTTCTCGGTCCAAGCTCACAAAGATTAAAGTTATTTTCAACTAATGGAATCATACGGGTCAAAAGTAACCATTTCTCACGGTATGTAAATTCATCTGGCTCCATGCCGATAGAACGAAGAAGGATATCCAACCATTCATCTTTCGTAAAAGCTTTTCGTCCCTGCTTCAGTTCATCAATATCAATGTGCGGCATCTGGATCGGTGTCAGCTTACGGATACTGATTGGTGAAATATCTTTCTGCTTTTTCTGTTTGGAACGAAGTGGATTTCCATCAATGTCCTCAATACCAAAATTATTGTCGCCTTCAACCTCATAATCCAGCTGAACAATACACCAGATACCGCCACAGAGCAGGCGATCAAATTTTTCCGGATATTCGTCGGCAATTGGTACATTACCAACGCCCAAATTAGAAAACTCTGCAAAAAAGCAATCCTTTTTCATATCCAGTCGAACAGTCACCATATCAATGATTGTGTGACTGCCTTTTTTACGCAACTGAGACAGAATTTTCTGTGATTCATCCGGGCGTACAAAGTTGTCAGCAAGAATACGCTTCACATTCTGTACGCCTTTCTCTATAACAGTCTCATCATCTGAACTGCAATACTGTCCCAACAAGAACTCAAGAACATACACTGGGACATTCGCCCCTTCTTTAATTTTCTTTGTCAGGTCTTTCCGAACAATCTTACCGTCAAAGTTCTGACGGAGCTTGTTCTTTATTTCTTCACGGGTACTTTCACCCTCTGTAAATTGCTCCATCTTTCTCTCCTCCTATGGCATTAACTAAAAAAATCAAACTCGTCCACCGCAAAGGCGATGTCAATCTGAAATGGCTCCCGCTGTGGCATCTGTAATCCCTGTTCATCTGCAATTACCAGATAATAAGTAGCTGTATTGCTGTATTTTAGAGATTTTAGATTAAACTGACAACGGAAAGTTCTTTCTGCACCATTATCGCTGGTCTTATCTGCAATAATCTTCTGAATATCACTAATCTGCTTGCCATCCTCATCTGTAAAATAAACCTGATAGATTGCAGCTTCACGATTTGTACTGACCGCATCTTTTTGATAGAAGTTCAATGAAAAAATCATATTGCTGATTTTACGGTTTGCGGACAGTAAATTGACCGTTACCGGCTTGGTATCATATTTCTGCTTATTTCGCCTATATTCCATAGAATCATTGCGGAGATAATGATACTCAATCACCGGAACAACCATTTCCTGTAAACTGATACCACCATGCACAAAATTCATACCACCGCCATTCATTTTGATACGAATACTTTCTCTCGGTGCAAATCCATCGAATTCCGTATTTCCGCCCAGGAATTTTACAGGCATCAAGTAATCTGGTTGCACACCCTTCTGCATAATTGCATATCTTCTGCCATACTCCACACATCGCTTGATGCTTTCTTTTTTTGTAATGTCAGGGTTTGTTACATCCACATCAAAAAAACCTCTTTTATCTACTTTGTCCTCTTCCTTCAAAGGACTGTATGTATAAAGAAATCCATGATCTGCTGTAATTAAAATATTCGTTCCACCAAATTCATTTACAATGATACGCACAAGATTCTTCAATTCTGAAATTGCCTTGTCACACGCAGCAAAAACAGCAGTATCCGAAGTGTGGCTGGCTTCATCTATGGTATCGTGGTAAATATAGACCACATCCATCCCTTTCACCAAAGCACTTCTTTCCGCTCGTTTCATAGCAATGATGTCATTATACTTTAAAGCCACGCTTGCCGAATCTTCTGTTTTCAGAACCTTATCCCTATAAGTACTTGCCGTAGACTGTCCATCTGCCAAAACCGTCAAAATATCGTTCCGAACCTCTACTGTCAGTTCTTTGTGCGGCAACAAAGCTGCCATACCAAACTTTGTAGTAGAAGGGAAGATGCTCTGCATACTGCTGATAGAAACCTTACTTTGCGTTTCTCGCTGAAGCTGATCTGCCATCGTAGCTGCCACTTCATAACGCATGGCATCTGAGATAATTACAAATACTTTCGTATCCGAGGTTTGGATACGGGAACGGTAAAAATCCTCCTGTTGCGGTACTTCCAGAACTTTACCGTAAGTTGCCAGTTCATCCGCACATACATCCGACCAGTTGTTGCCCAACTCACCTAAGAACCAGTGCGTATAAAGTCCTTCCACCTTATCGACAACATGCTTGAACAAATCATCCAGCAGAATATTGGAAGTCTCCAAACTCTTTTGAAAACTAAGATGGAACAAACGGTAATAAGTGTCCATCTGATAGTAACTCTCAGTATATTCTTTCCAGATACTTTTCGCTTCTGCGGTATGGAATCCGGCAGAATGTTCCTTAAAGAAACTTTGCATATTCGCCACTTGTAAGATACCGTCATAAAAATTCTCAAATGGCTCATACCATACACAAGTTCTACGTTTTTCAACGGTATTCGTAATGGTATCCACATCAATGATATGGTCACTGATCTCCGTCATCAGCTTGCTCAGGATGATCTCGTTGATGCACGGGAAACACTCCGTTGTCGCCAGATCATCAACCGTTAGTTTTTCCAGCCTCTGCGGCAGATGTGCTTCATCTTCCACATAGCGGGCCACGTCATAAAGCTGCTGCAGATCATCACTGTGCAGCCACTCCGACACCAGCTCGTAGCAGTACGCCTGATGCGGAATGGAAAGGAACTTTTCCAACCCTGCCAGAAATTCCGGGCGCAGTGTGCGCGTAGAAGCTGTCAACAGAAGATGAATTGCCAGCTGCCCAAGATCCGGCTCTTCCTCTGCATAGCCACAGCCCTGCCGAACCATTGCCCAGAAAGCTTCTTCTGCACTATAAAATGCTCCCAATAATTGTAAACTGGGATTTTTTTTAACGTGCGAAATTACGGTTAGAAGATCTATCTCGTCATCGTCTAAAATAATGCATTTATAAGGTTTCATAACTTATTGGTTGCTCAAATATACATTTTTTCTCAAAAAAAATAATATTAATTGTTGTTGGTCTATTTAAAACGTCATTGGTCAATTATCTATTTTAAACTCAAAATAAAATGATAAAATTTGAATGTAATTAAAAAGAGTCAAATGATAATTCGCAATAAGAAACTAATAGGCGTAATCTCAATATTAGTGGGAGTTGGCATAATTGGTTATCTGGTTTTTATATCAAAAGTTGTTTTTACTGGGCATAAAACCGATGCCTTGGTTACAGGTTTTGTAGTTCATCAAAACGGAGCAAAAAAAGTACAAAACGAAAACAGTAGCATAAAAAAACCACTGAAAGGAAGAAGTCCTTTTGTGAAATTTACAACGGAAAACGGACAAGAAGTTGAAGCCCATAGTAAAATTCTACAGTTGTTTTCAGTTACAGGATATCACGAAGGAGAAAAAGTAAACGTTTCTTATAACCCCGAAAATCCGCAAGAAATCTTTGTGATGAGTTTAAAAGAAATACCAGGATTATTGTTGCTTTTTGGATTTGGAATTTTATTAATAATGGTGGGCAAAAGTTATCTTTTTTCTAAAAATAAAAAATTAATCCAATGAAAACTTTAGCAAAAATATTTTTAGGAATAGTGGTAATATTTCTAATTTCTTGTAATTCATCGTTTTACAATAATGTAAATGATATGGGTGGTCAACCAGCTACACTTTATCTAAAAAACGGAAATGTACTGAACGGGAAATTAGAAATCAGAAGTTTTGATGAATTTTCATCGGTGCAGAAAATCACTTTCAGTGAAGGAAACACCAATCGTTATCAATGGTTTTATCCTAAAGATATTGAAGGGATTTATTTCAATGGAGCAAAGTATTCTTTGGAGCTGATTCAAGCAATGGATATGTGGAACAAAAGGGCTTATAAGTTTCTGAAAAATATTACTCCCAATCAAGGGAAAATGCAAATTTTCGAAGATGAATACACCGAAAAAAATTCCTTCGGAAATATAGAAAAAGTAACGAAGCTATACATTAAACTTCCTAGTTATGAAGAGGTATTTGATGCGCAGTCTGATCGTTTTGTACCTAATTTCAACGAAAAAGTAAGCAGATATTTATCAGATTGTCCTTCTGTTTCGTCAAGAATTTTGAATAAAGAAAAAGAATTTTCTTATGCTTTTGTAAATCAAGGAGAAGTACAAAGAAAACAAGTGTGGATGAATATTGTTTTTGAATATAATCAATGTAAAAATTAACAAAAATGAAACCTCAATTTTTAAATAAAATATTGTTGTTTTTGGTTCTTAATGCCAGTTTTATAACAGTTTTTTCACAGGTAAAACCATCAGATAAATTATCTAAAATAAACGAGATAAAAGGGAATGCCATAAAAAGATATTCTGAAGAGATAAAAGTAATCATTTATTTTCCTAAAAAAAGCATTACCAAAGAGCAATTAAATGAGATTCTAAAACCAGAAAATTTGGTTATCCAAACCAGTTCGGTTCCTCTTACCTATACATCTGAATGCAAAGAGAATCTTATCCAAAATAATTTTACCATCTCTAATTGTTGGACTAGGAATTCTAAAAACACCGCTGTTTCTGCAATTACCAACGTTTATCAATGGGTAGAAAATAACAATGCAGATTTTTATACGGTAGAAGCTACACTAGATTACAGAGGATTAGCTCCTAGAACTTCGCTGATTTCTTTTTTTATAGATAAGAGGTATTTTCAGTCCATAAAAGCTGGAAATTGGAAAGTTCAGGATAAGACTTTGTGCCATTTAGAAATTCCAGAAAATAGATGGAGCGAGTTTGCCTACCAAGAAGGAGCAGGTTTTAGAGGTTTTGCAGTTCGTGGTTTCTGTGGCGAGAATAGCATCTGTTCTACATTATCTAAAACCCAAAATGTAGAATTTTGGATTGAAGCTCCTCATTAATTTTTAATTTGAAAATTTCTAGGTTATGAGAATGTTTTTTTTGATTGGCTTACTTATTTTTTCTTTTGCACAATCACAATGCAGAAATACTTTTGTCTATGGTTTTAAAATAGACGAAAAAATTGATTCTAAATTAATTATTGCTCAAGTTTTTTATCAAAACAAACCACTTATTTCTAAAACAAAATTAATCTGTGGTAGTCCTAAAAAGATAAAAAATACATTCACATTTTTAGAAAAAACTTCTTCTTTTTTGGAAGGGACAAAATTATCCTATCAGCTTCCTGCTAAAACTTTTTATTGGTTGATGACAGATGATATGAATATAGAAATGGCAACACATCCTGATAGATTTAAAATAGTAATTGATTCTAAAAATGCAAAACTAAAAAGAGACTACCAACTTCCACAAACGTATGATTTTTTATCTCAAAATGCCATTTATTTGGATTTGAATGACAAAAGCAGCAAGAATATTGCTAAAGAGTTTACCGATAAAGTTTGGTTTCTTAATTTATCTAAAAAAGAGACGATAAAAGAAGAAACACAAATCGTAAAAGACACTACACTTATCTATTCTGCGAGAGAAAAAATTCCGGAAGGTGTTTTAGTTCGTTTTCCGGAAATTAGAAATACTTCCGTTCATTCTATGCAAGAATTTAATACAAAAGGAATGCTCTTCAACCAAAAAATATTTTTGAAAATTCCTGAAAGTGTAAAATCAAAACCAGACCAAACCAAAGGAAATTATGTAGAGATCAACGGAAAAAAATGTGCCACTTCTGGCGGAATTACAGGAATGGGAAACGGAGAATGTGCAGGAGCTGGACTTACCAAAAAAATGATGATTTACAATATTAACATACAAATAGAACCATAAAAGATAAAATGATAAAATGATTAGAACTGCATTAATAACCAAAACAACGAAAAAAATAATCTATATAGCATTGCTACTATGTGTTTTTATTTCAAACGGACAGTATTCTCAATCTAAAATAGATTGCAACACCCTTTTTGTTTGCATACCGGCAGAAGATTATACCGCTTTATTTTCTAATTCATTTGTGAAAGATACATTGTTTTTCTGCAGAGAAGAATCTACCAAAACCAATATAGACGACTATACTGGGAAATATTTTATAGGCGAATTTGCGACTTTAGAATTTTTAAAACCTTCTGACAAAAATAAATTTGGAGATCATTTGAATGATATTGGTATCGAATTCAAATCTAGAAATATAGGAATTTTGGATAGCTTGAAAAATTCAAATTCTAATGTAGATATAGAAAAAGTATATATAGAATCTGATACCGAAAAATACCTTTGGTATGACTCCCTAAAATTAAAAAAAAATAAAACCAATTTAGAATTTTATATTCTAGAATATAGTGCAGAATATTTAAAACAACTTGGCTTTTCTGAGACACAATTATTAGAAGATATTTCACCTTCAAAATACAATGAAATAGTTTATAAAAATAAAGCTTATCCGAGAAAATTCAAATCTTTTAAATCTATTTCGATAGAAGTAGATTCTAAGGGTAAAAAATATTTAAAACAAATTGCTCAACAATTCAAATTTAAGTTTTATGAAAACTTTATTGATTGTAAAGATTTTACCATCTATTACAAATTAAATAAGAAAATAAAAAATACCATCTTAAAAAATATAGAAGTTAATCTTACAGAACCCTTATCTAATAAGGAAATTGTCTTATCAAAAACAATCACAATATCCATCAGTAACAAAAATGCAAAAATAATTTTTAAAAAATAATACAATGAAAAAAATAATTTTATTAATAGTGATATTATGTGCATTTAGTATAGTATCATTTGCGCAAGTAAGAACGCCAATTAGAACAAATTCTGGCAACCAAAATCCTATTGAAAAACAGATGTTGGAGAAAGCAAAATCCTTGAATCTTGGTGCGGTGCATTCAGAAAGTGCTTCTATGAGGCCAACTGCAGGTTCTGGAGGTTATTTTTTGAGATTTGAAAAAGGTTGGGTGTATTACAATCCAAATACCAAACAAGTCTATGCAATTTATGGAGATATAATGAATAAATGGGCAGAAACAGGCTATGAAGTTGGTGAATTAGGATTTCCTACTTCTGATGAAAAAGACAGCGACAGAAAAGATTGGAAAAGAATGAATACCTTTGATAAAGGCACCATCTATTGGAATGATGGTAATCTAGAAGTCGTTAAAAAAACAAAAATAGCTGCTGTTGTTAATCGTTCAAATAAAATTTCTTACAGTTTTGCAAAATCGAAGATTGATAAAGTTAAATTAAGCGGAACTACAATTTCGCTTATTAATACTAAAAATTCTCAAAACAGCTATTCTAATAAAGTAACTAGAGTAGGGAAAGAAAAAGAAGATGGCGACAAAATCTGTAAAAAAGAGTATAGAACTTTAAGCGTAACCAACATCAACCAAGATGTTCTCAATCCAGATGATATTGCAGATTTACGAATCGGCGGAATTTATGATTTTAATGAATTTAATAAAGGAAATCCCAATTTAATAGATGCTCCTAGAAATCCTATTACTATAAGTGTTGCAGGTTTAAAATCTGTTACGGTTAAAAATCCTACTCCAGAAGCTTTATTTGATGCTAATTCCGAAATTTTAAACCAAAGATTTGCTTCTAGGCCAGTTGGTGGTGGACAATTGCTAGAACAAAAAACAGTAAATAGTGCTACAGAACTCAATATTGCAGCTGGTGTTTCTTATAAATCTGGTTTATATAATGCTTCGGCGAAATTTGGCTACAACGAAAAATCTCAAAGCAATAAATTTTTAGTAACCTACACTTATCCTATTTTTACCATCCAAAAAACCAGTGGTAACAATTATTTTACCAACAAAACCTTCAATACCAATCCTAATTATGTGATTTTAGATAAAGTAACTTATGGTGTAAAATTGTTGGTTTTTTATGAATCAGAATTAAGTCAAAAAGAACTAGATGCAGCATTTACTGGCTCTGCTTGGAAGATAAATGCTAGTCTTGATATCAATACCAAACGTAAACTAGAAGAAACTACTTTTAAGGTGTTTTTATATGGAAGTAGTGATGCTGTACAAACCATCAAAGGATACGATCAACTGTTCTCCGAAACCAACAGAATGCTTCGTGCCATTGTAGATGCTAATAAAACCAGTCCGCTAGAATTAGGAGCACCAATAAGTTATTCTCTTAAATTTTTGAACGGAGATACTGCTGCTACTAATTGTAATGCCAACGAAATTTCAAGTCAAGTTTGTGTGCCGAATTCTAATATTTCTATGAAACTTACCGTAAATCTTAATTGCGTTAAAACCTCGGATTATGGTTTCTATGGCTGGAATGATGCAGAAATTGTAGATGAAAGCGGAAATACAATACAAGGAACTAAAAACTTTTTTGATTTTGGAAAAAAAGCCAACTCTGGTTCTACTTGTGATCAAATTGATACCAATTCTATGAACAATCCTTACAAATATGTAGAATTTAATAATCTATCTAAAGAAGAAAGAGAAAGAGGAATATTAAGACTTTGGTTTTGGATTAATAACGGAGATCAAGGCAATTACTGCCCAATTTTAGGAAGTAAACAGCAAAAAAATAATTCCAGAGGTGGCAATCACTATTATGTAGATTACAAATTGAAAGATATAATGCTTCCTCAAAAAGACGGAAAACCAACCACTAAAGAAGTTACAGCACAAGCTGATAGTGGCAAAAGAACCGTTATAAAATTCAATTACAGTTTTATTTGGACTAAATAATTTTCGCAAAATATACAAAACATAAAAATTTACTATTATGAAAAAAATAATTTTAAGCAGCATCGCATTAATTACATTCAATTGTTTAATAAACGCTCAATCTATTAAAAGTCAAGCAATTGAGAAGAAAAGCACTCCTCAAAAAGTGGACAAAAACATTAAAAAATTGGAAAAGAAAACCTCAAAAGCTGAAACTCTAATGGAAAGAGAGCAGGAAGAAAAGAAAACAGAAGAGCAGGCAAAACCCAATCCGATGAAATCAAAAGTTTCGGAGAAAGCCCTCAATCCGCAGCCATTTCCAACAGCAGACAAAGCACCTAAGAAGCTACAAAATGTAAAAGCAAAGACTAATTAAAAGCAATTTAAAATATTAAATCTCAAAAAATATTATGAAAAAGTTATTTTTATCTTTCATTATTCTTTTTGCATTGCAAAGTTATGCACAGGTAAATCAACAAGAAATGATGAAAAAAGCAAAACTCCTTTCAAGTAAATTTTCTAATTCAAAAGGAAAAGGAGTAATTACTTATACCGCAAAAGGCAAAACATATACAGAAAAAAATGAAATTTCTACCGTAATCATCAACAATCAAATTGGAGATATTTCTAATGATAAGCACACCGTTTCTATTGGTGATGGTAGTGTACGTTCATTTAAAGTTGGCAAAAGTTATGTTTGCAAAGTGCTTATTGTAATGATTGATGGCAAACAATATTCCCGAAGAAGCAGTAACAATATCGCTACCATTACTTTTTTTGACGGGAAAACCATCAAAGGAACTTTTTCTGGAACAGTCTATAACGAAAAAACAAAAGAGATAATTCCTGTTACAGGAAGTTTTCAGACAGGAAATATTACCTCTATTTAAGATGTAAATTATGTGTAAATCTTTAAAAATTTTAAAAATGAATAAACAACTAATATTAGTATTCTTATTTTTCAGTTCATTTGTTTTAGCTCAAAAGAATTGGTTTAAATTATATACAGATAAAGGTGCTCTTGCAAAAGATGGAGTAGAAGTAGGAAACCAATTTATAGCAGATGCCCAAAAATTGATTCCTAATTTAAAAGACAACCCCCAAATTATTGTGAATACCACACCATTTCTTGTCTATTATGATGGTAAAGAAAAAACAGTAAATCTGCCATTTTGGGACGAAGTAATACCTAAAAATCAAGAATATTTTGAAAAAATTACAGGAAATGCAAAAGATGGTAAAAAATTATTTGGGTTGATGTTTAACGGATTTTATCTTCCTCACGAGTTGGGACATTGGCTTTCTTTTGAGAAAAGTGGTAATATAGGAAGCTATCAAGACGAATATTTGGCAAATACGATAGCAATACTTTGGTGGAAAAAACAAGGAAAATCTAAGGAGCTAAAATCTATTTATAAAACCTTGAAAAAAATAATGAAAACATATCCTAATCCAGTACCAAAAGGAGAAAATGTAGAAAAATATTTTACGGATAATTATGTAAAAATATTGACTGATCAAGAAAATGCTGCTATGATTTATGGTTTTATGCAGTTTTCTCAGTTTATTAAAATCTATGAAGATCACTCTTTACCAGATTTTGATACATTCTTACAAAAAGAATTCAAAAAATAAAAAAAATGCTGTATATGTTTTTGATATACAGCATTTTATATTTTTAATGATTATTTAGCCGCTTTTTTAGGGCTCATCATCATAATCATTCTTTTACCTTCTAATT
>ERZ650302.1974-NODE-1974-length-11198-cov-14.097550_pt1 | contig 11198 bp, 11 predicted proteins | sample MGYA00376238_ERZ650302 | MGnify/ENA primary metagenome ERZ650302 (study PRJEB26733, sample SAMN07839298) | wastewater metagenome | biome: urban; feature: wastewater treatment plant; material: waste water | place: USA: North Carolina | collected 2016-04-28 ... | reverse complement strand
AGAGTTATAGGGAATAATAAAAAGTTAGTATTAGGCTTTGAAAAGAATTATCCTTTAACACTCCTAAATGAAGATATAAAAAAGTGTACCATAGCAGATTTAAAAGTATTGTTTATCCTGGATAAATCATTGGGCGAAAATGTATATAATAATTTTCTGTATATTGATAAATCAGTTAATAAAGATTTATTGAAAAAATTAAAAGATAAAGAAATTTTAGAAAAAATAAATTTGAATGATTAAGGCTCTTTAAGAGTCTTTTTTTATTTCTAAAAAAGGTATCGTTTAAGTGTCTTAAAAAAAGGTACACTTTTATATTGACTTTATTTGGGGTCCCGTCAGGAAAATGCGGATTTACAACGCTAAGGAATTTTCCTGACTTTTTAATTTAGAAAATCTATTGATTTTATTGGATTGTTGTTAGCTTTCTATATAAACTGGCTCGTGATATATTAGTTATTTGGCAGATTTCTTTAACAGTCATATTTCCTTCGTGATATAGTTTTACTGCATAATTCATTCCAGCATGATTATCATGATATTTTCTTACTCGTCCTTTAAATTTACCCTCTTTTTTAGCAATTTCAATTCCTTCTCGTTGCCTTGTCCTTATTAAATCTCTTTCAAGTTGATTGACTCCTGCCATAATTGTTATTAAAAACTGACTATAGGGATTTTCTTCTGAAAGCTCAAGCCAAGTATCTTTTAGAGATTTTAAATATGCATTTTTATCTCGTATTTGTTCGATTAAAGAAAATAAATCCTTGGTACTACGAGTAATCCTTGTTAAATCAGTTACAAATATAGTATCTCCTGGTTGCAATTCTTCAAGAAGTCTTTGCAACTCTTTTCTATCCATTGTAGCTCCTGAAATTTTCTCTTGATAAATAATGTCCATTCCAATTTCATTTAGTTGTTGCATTTGTCTTTTTAGGTTTTGACTCTCAGAACTAACTCGAATATATCCAATTTTACGCATTTTTAGCCTCCTAATTGATACAAGTCTTGTGAGACACTCTAAACCATTGATTTTCAATGCTTGATTTCTTGTATCAATAGAGTATACTCTATTGATATAGGAAGTGAGCATTAGTTTTGAATCGTGTAAAAGTAGGATGAATTTAATAAGTAGAGTAAGAAACAATGCTTAACGTTGTAAATTCGCATTTTCCTGACGGGACCCCTATTTAATATTAATGATTCAGGTAGATTGGCTAAGGCCAGTTTTTTTTGTTTTTTGAAAGAAAAAAGAGCTACAAACTCAGCTCTTAAAATTTTTAACTATTCATTTTTAATTATTTTTAAAGTTCTGGAATTTTTTCAACAGTATTTTGTTTTTTTAGTTCAATAGCATCATCATATATTTTTGTCGTTTTAATATCTGAGTGGCGTAAAAAGTCTTGAACATCACTAATACTTATATTATTGTCTGAAAGAAGCATTTCTGTAGCTATAGCATGCCTGAAAAAATGGGCAGAAATATCTTTTCGTAGAATTTTTTTTGCAATGTTTTTTAGCATAAAATTTAAACTATTAGCAGTTAATTTACTATTTTTCTCAAAAAATGCCGGAAAAACATAGTAATCAGAAATTTCTTTATCTTTTATATTAAAATTATACTGAATATTTTGTTTGTATTCTAGAATCTCAATTGCTAATTTTTTTAATAAAGGAATATACTGAATTTTTTGAGATTTTGTTTTATCAAGTCTAATCATATACTTATCTTCTTTTTCTAATATTTGCTTATATGTAAGGCTTCTGAGTTCATCAGAACGCATTCCAGTATAATATAAAGTTTTCATAATCATCACATTTCTAAAGTCTTTTTCATTATTAACTTCAATGCTATCAATCATTTTTTTTATATCAGTTTTAGTTAGTCTAAGGATTTTTTCAGGGTCTACAGGATCTTTCTTAAAATACTTTATGTTTTTAATTGGATTTTTAAAATTATCATCTCTTGTCTCAATTTCTTTGAAAAAATGTTTTAAGGCAGAAATAATTTTGTTAATAGAGCTATGTTTCAGCTCTCTATCATTTTTAAGAAGCATAATATAGTTGGAGATGTCTTCTTTGGTTATACTATAGAGCATTTTAATAATTTCTGTGTTATCAGGTTTATGGTCTCCTAGTTCATAAATATTTCTCAAAAAATCCATAAGGTAGATAAAATAGTCATTAAGAGTCTTGTCTGACTTTATACCAGTTAAAAGATTGTAATTAAACTCTTTAAGTTCTTTTAATGGAATCTCTTTTTTTTGAAAAAGCACCAAATTTTTATTTGAATTTTCTATATAATTCATAGTTATCTCCTAATTTTTTATATTATCAATATAACAGAAGAATATAGAATTTACAATAAAGTTTTTTATTCTAAGTTTTAAAGAGGATAATAAATTTAATATTACTTAGTTTAAAAAAAGAAATTAAAGTGTTATAATTAAAATTGAAAATATTTTTGGAGGTAAAAATGGATATAAATTTCCAATTAGAAGAAAAAATAAGAATTATTATTGAAAACAAAATTTCTGGAGATAATTTTAATGATTTTGCTGTAGAATTTTATCTTCTTACAAAAAAAATTATGATATCTCTAAATAAATTTTTGAATATAAGAGAGGTTAGAAATCCCAAGATACTTCAAGTGAAAAATGCAGGGGAGCTTCTTTATATATCTAGGGATAGCATAAGAATCAGAGAGCTACTTAAAGCCTATGGTTATGATGATATTCCACTTCTTTCGCCTCAGATAGCCTATTATGTGATAAAAAGAAATAAGTATACTATGGAGCAAAACTGGGAGAATATAATAGAGGTTTTGAAAGAAGAGCAATACCCTTCTAGATTTATGAATATGAAAAAGATAATTTTAACAGAAGAGCAGAAGGTATTGGTGAAGAGAGAGGTACAAAATAAGTTTCATTTAAGAGAATATGAGATAAATCATATAGTTGAATTGCTGAGGAGATTAAAGGTAGAAGATAAAGATTTATTTGAGAAGTTTAAGGCAATATTTTAAGCCGATAATTTAAGTTATGGAGTGTGATTTTTTATGAATCCTATAGAGTTAAAGTTTTTGAGAGTTAGAACAGAAAAACATCCTACAACAGGAACTACCCTTGAATATTTACACCATCATCATGCTGTAGCAGTTTTAATCCTTGATACTAATGAAGAAAAGACTCTCTTAGTTAATCAGTACAGACCTGGAAATAGAGGAAACCTTTATGAAGTTCCTGCTGGCTTAATTGATGAGGATGAGAACCCAGAAGAGGCTATGTTCAGAGAGGTTTTAGAAGAAACAGGTTATTCTAAGGAAGATTTAGACTTAATTTACTCTTATCCGAAGCCGCTTTTGATTTCTCCAGGATATACAACGGAAAATCTTAATTTTTTTATAGTAAAACTAAAATCTAATGAGATACTTCCTAAAGAACAAGCATTTGATGAGGGAGAAGATCTTTTTACTGAGTGGGTTAAATTAGGTGATGTAGAGAAATTACAAATTGATTTAAAAACAGTTTTTTTATTAAATTTATACAAACTAAAAAAAATTGAAGGTTAACCCTTCAATTTTTATTTCATTTTATATTTATTTTTTTTGTATTCCCAATAACAAGTTTCTAATTTTTGAGCAATACCACCAACAATTTGAAAAGTCATTAATATAAAATCTGCATTTACTTTGATTTTGTTATCATCTATATCCATTAAACGTTTTAGTTCTTCCTGAATCTCTTCGGGTATATCTTTTTCAAGGCTGTGTAGATAATTATTTCTAATTTTTCTAATTATATCAAGCTTCTTCTGCTCATCATCACTTATTGGAAGCTTAACTTTACATTCAAATTCTAAAAAATTGATATATCTCTTAATATAAGGCAGAGATTTATCCATGTGATCTTCTACCCATTTGTTTTCAGATTTAGCAATATCTACAGAAACATCACTAAGCAGAGTTTCAAAAAGACTAAAAATCATAAGAATAACTGATAAATAATGCATTTCATAAAAGTATTCTTCATCTGAAAAGTAACAACGCCCATAGGCAGCTAATTCTTTCTGATTTTTAACTTCTTTTTTCTTTTGATTAAGCTCGTCTTTTGAAAATTTAAGATAATTTTCTATATGAATTTGATTTGTTTCAAAATATCTCTGAAGACTCGATATTCTATTCTCAAAATCAGAAAAAATCTTGGAAAAATTCTCAGAAGATTTAAAATATGGATTAACTAAGCAATAAGAATAAGGATCTATAAAATCATTCTCACAGCTACAATCTTTTTCAATCTCTTTTTCTATTTTTTCTCTTTTAAACAGACTAAACAAATTTCCCATCCCCTTTGTTTTATTTTTCTGTTTCCTCTACATTATTTAGTATTAAGTTTGCAAACTCTTTTAAATCAGTTGCTTTAAAAACAGTAATACCTTTATTTTTATCTCCAAGAACTATTAAATTATCTCCTGGTTGAATGTCAAAATACTCTCTAGCTTTTTTTGGTATAACTATTTGACCTCTTTCTCCTACCTTAACTGTTCCGCATAAACATTGAGTTCCATTAAATTCTAACATATTTTATCAACTCCTTTTTTTTATTATATATGAAAAATCATTTTTTTACAATTAAAAACGGGTTTTGTGTGATATTTCATACAAAACCCGTTTTTATTAATTAAAAGGAAAAAAAGTAAATCCAACAGATATTACTGGAAGTAGATTATATCCCATAAATTCTGGAAGAACTGAGTAGCCATCTTGTATTAATCCAACAATATCATTTTCTAGATTTTGCTCATTGGGTAATATAATTGTGCTAGGCATTCCTAGTACATCTGCCGCTATTTGAGCTAAATTTAAGATATTTCCTCCGCTAGCCTCAAAGGCAGCCATTATATCAGTATAATTTTGACCTGTTATACCTGCATCAGTTAATATTGTTCCAACAACACTAGTATCTTCAACTATAAAATCTAAATCAACCTCTGGTTTTTTTACCAAATATACTCCCAAAGAAGCTTCTAAATGAACAACACTCTCATAATCGTAACCATATGCTACACCCAAATATGGATAAGTTTGACCCAATTTGATTTTGATATGCCCAGTTACTGTTGTAGGAATAGTATTATTATCTACCTCAACATTAAAGTTTCCATCAGCATTTACTTCTAATCCACCCATATCATAGAGAAATCCTGCCATTAATTTAAGGTTTCCACCAAAAGGATGGTAATTAAGAACTATTCCTGGATTGGAAAAAATTAAATCTCCTGTAACAGTCAATTGAGTATCAGTTTCATTGATTTCTTCTGTAAATCCTTTAATCTGAAATAAATTGTAGTTTAATGATAAGCTAAGCCATTCATTATATCTGTAAATCCCTTTGAATTCATAGCCAGAGGGGATTCCTAAACCGACTCCTACCCCAAATTCTGATTTATAATCGCCTACTTCTGCATATCCCAAAGTAACTATCGTAAAAAATAAAGTTATAATCTTTTTCATAAATACCTCCCAATATTTAAGTATCGGATTTTTTATATTATTATTATAATCTTCTTTTGATTTTATTACCCTCTATTTTTTGTTATACTATAAAAAATCTATAATGAGGCGGAATTTTATGATTAACTTTAGAAAAGAACAATTGGACATATTAGATTATAAAAGTGGAGTTATGGCAATTCCTTCTGTTCCAGGTTCTGGGAAAACGTTTATCCTAACTCGCTTAGTCTTGAAACTTCATAAAAATTTGAATCCTAAAAAAAAAATACTGTTATTAACTTATATGAATTCTTCAGTTGAAAATTTTTATACTCGCCTGAAAACATTAGATAAAAATCTTGATAATATTCATATCAAAACTATACATAAATTTTCTCTGGATTTAATTAAGGAAAATATTAATTTTCTTAATATTTCCAGTGACTTTTCATTAATAGATAGTGTCTCGCACAACAGGTTAGTCAATGACATTTTCAAAATTTGGTTTTTAGAAAATAAAGATAAATTTTCTATATTTTTTAAAAATAATTCTTATAATTCTGAATTTCAAGATGATTTTTATATAAACTTAAAATTCAGTATGCAAAAATTTATATCAACAGCCAAAAATTATGGATTAAGTTCAGAACTTATTTCAAAAAAAATTCTTTCTATTGAAGAAAACAAGGTGTTAGATTTATCAAATTCTTTTTATGAAGTTTACCAAAATAAATTAAAAGAATTAAACTACTTAGATTATGACGATCTTTTGTATTTTGCTTATAAACTTCTTAAAAATCAAGAAAGTATCCGAGCTTATTATCAAAATTTTTACGAATATATATTGGAAGATGAAGCTCAGGATTCTAACCTTCTTCAGAATAAAATTGTGGCCCTCATTACAAATAAGAATCTAGTAAAAGTAGGGGATTCCAATCAAAATATTACTGGAACATTTACACTGTCATCACCAAAATTATTTAGGAATTTTTGTGCAAAAAGCCCCTGTGTTATGAGCTTAAATACTTCTTACAGAAGTTCCAAAAATATAATTGATTTTTCAAACTTTTTTTTAAAGTACACCAGCTTAAAACATCCATGTTTAAACGCTCGTAAAGCCCTAAAAATGAATTTTATGCATTTAAACGAATTAGAGTTAGGTAGAAGTGCCGAGAGTGATAAAAACAAAATTAGAGCGTATTATGCTGAATCTTTTGAGGAAGAAATTTTGATTTGTTTAAAGAAAGTTAAAGCATTTAAAAAGAAATTTCCAGAGAAAACTATAGGTATTTTATGTCCTAAAAATGCTAATGTTACTAGCCTTGCAAGAAAATTTGAAGAGGAGAGTATCGAATATGAAATATTAAACGACTATGACCAAGATAATTTTAATACATATAACAAATTATCGGACATATTGAGTTTTGTACATAATCCAAATAATACCAGTACTTTTATTCGTATTTTCGAAGAGTATCTATTAAATGTTAAAATATCAGATGAATTAAAAAAATTAATCTATAGTTCTAATGTAGAAAATATTCTTGAAAATGATTTTTTAAAGAATGAATATAAATATGAACTAGAAAAATTGCATAAACTTCTATATTTTTCTTTAAATAACAAAGAAAAAGTTCTGATTTATATTGCTCAGAATTTTAACTTTGAAAATTCTGAGATCGAATTAATTGAAAACATCTGTTTAAATCTCAAATCTATTTTTAAATTCAATCCAAAATGGTCTTATAGAGACTTAATTTTTGAGTTAAAACAGGTTGAAAACAATAAAATCAGTTATTTTAATTGGGGTAATAAAAAAAGACGTCATTCCAACAAAACTATAATATTATCAACCTATCACAAAAGTAAAGGCAGAGAGTGGGATATGGTTTATATGCTTGGAGTTAACGAAGATTTCTTTCCTGTTTTTTTACACAAGGAACAAATGGGAGAAAAATCATACTTAAATACTAATTTTTCTATTTTGGAAGCTGGAATCTTAGCTGAATTTAATAAAATTACAAGAAAAAATAGCTCCAATCCAATAGAAAGCTTTAAAGTATCTCGGATTGAAGAAAGTTTAAGAATACTTTATGTAGGAATAACTAGAGCCAAAGAATACTTAATAGTAAGTTCAAATGAAGAAAATCAAGGTAATTTTTACTATATTCTATTCTCAAAACTAATAAAAAAGCTTATGTAGTTCTAAGCTACACAAGCTTTTTATTTATAATTCTTTTTATTGTTTTTCATATTTTTAGCTAACATTAATCTGTATTTAAAAGTATTCTTTATATCTTTCAAAGTTTTTATGAATCCATCAAAAACTCTTCCAATTTTCAAGATTCCCTTATTAAAAACATTTAATTTATAGACTTCTTTACAATAAGGGCATCTGTACTTACCGCTTTTATTTATAATTTTCATTTGCTTACTACATTTTTTACATTTTACTATAATTTTTTCCAAAATATCACCTCCCATTGATTATAGCCTATTTCAAAATTCTTAACAAGATGGTAAACTTTACTTTATAAAATAAAAAATGTTATACTCTTTAAAATTAAAGATTTTTTAGATTGGAGTACTTTATGGAAATAGATCTTCACGACAAAAACGTTAATGAAGCTATTAATTATTTTATGATTAAATATAATGAAATTATATCAAAAGGATTTAAAGGAGAAATAAATGTGATTCACGGTTACGGGTCAAGTGGCGTAGGTGGAAAGATTAAAAAACGTTTTAAAGAGTTTTCAGACGCTTATACGTCCTATTTTAGAGTGAGTTACAATAACAATATTGGAGTTACCGTAGTAAAACCAATAAAAGTTCTTCCGAATTATGACTTTTTATTTGAGAATGAGTTATTAAATTTTTGCTCTGAAACACCAAAATCTCTAAATAAAATTCAAAATAAGTTTTTTAAAGATCATAATAATTCTGAAATCAAAAAAACTATTAACAATTTATTGAAAAAAGGATTTTTAACTGAAATTTTAAAGAAAGAAATTCATTACTTAAAAAAAGGAGAATAGCTATGAAAAAATTATCATTTATTCTTTTATCTCTTATGATTCTTGTGAGCTGTAGATCAATGACATCTAAAGGTAGAAGCGTAAACACCGCAGAAAAGCAGATAAAAAATGGAAACTACTATGAAGCTATCTTAAATTTATCAAATGCTTTGATTGCTGACCCAGATTATAAACCAGCTATTGAAGGGTTAAATTCCATATTTTCTGAAGCAATAAACAACCAAGAGGAAAAAGTTTCTCTTATGAAAACAACTGGTTCTTTAACAGATTATGCTACAGAAGTAGAAAAAATGTCACTTATTTATAAAAATCTTTCTCGATTAAGACCTGAATCCTTCAATCTTCTTAACTTTAAGTTAGAAATTGAAGATATTAAATATTGGAATAATGAAACCAGTAAGGCTTATTATGATGCTGCCATCAATTATTCTAAACCTCAAACAAGCTTTGACTACAAAGCAATTACTAAACTTTATAAAAAAAGTTATCAATATAATCCAAGATATCAAGATAACTTTGAAAAATATAAACAAAATAAAGAGCTGTCTATGCAGAAGATTTTATACTTTGATATAAAGTCCGAATATAACTACTTTAATATAGGCTCTCTTCTTAAAAATAGTATAATATCTGAATTAACAAAAGACTCTGATATTATGGAGTTTACAAATTTTATAAACGGAGATTCTAAAAATTTGAAAAAGAGTTCCATTCTTTCTAAAAGCTTTACAGAAAATGAACTTAAAGAAAATAATTATTTCTTGGATATAGAAATTTCATCTATATCTTTTCCAAGGATCAATCCCACCACTACTTACAAATCTAAAACTTGGTATGAAGTTTCTAAAAACATAAGTGGAATTATTAAGAAAGACGCCATTTTAACTTTACCTAAAAATTTAGATCCTAATGCTACTTATACTGAAAATAAATATACGGAAATTAAAACTTATAAAGAAAGCTCTGTAAAAATGATATTAACTTACAAATTAATTGATTTAAAAACTAAAAATTTAATAAAAAGTGGCTCTATTAATGATGAAGTTAAGGATTCTCATACTTCTACTGCCTTTATAGGAAATGTTTATCCTAATGAATATCCAGTACTAGATAGAGCATTATCTTCTGATTCAAATCTTTTAGAATCTATATCAACTAAAATATCCGAAAAACTTAAAAATGAACTAAAACCTGTATTAGAATAAGTAAATAATCAATACTATAAAACTCATGAGTTGCCTTAGCAGCTCATTTTTTTGCAAAAAAAAGGCGTAAGCCACTTATAAATCTTCCAAAAAATAAAAATGGCTCCCCGAACAGGACTCGAACCTGTGACAACACGGTTAACAGCCGTGTGCTCTACCAACTGAGCTATCAGGGAACACTACATTTAGTTAATAGTTAAGAATTAATAGTTAACAGTAAAAACCCATTAAACAATAATCTTAATTAAAAACTGAGTAATAAATATTAGATTTTAATAAACAGATGGACTGGCTTACGCCAATCCAAGTGTTTTTGTTTGCTTGGCAAATACCTATCCTCCCAGGAGACTACTCTCCAAGTACTTTCGGCGTATAGGGACTTAACTTCTGGGTTCGGAATGGGACCAGGTGTACCCCCCTAGCTATTTTCACCAAGCTAAAGTATTGTCTTTAGACAATCAAAACTATATAGTAGTTATTAGCAATTTAATTAGGATAAGCATTCGTCTAATTAGTACTGGTCAGCTAAAGAACTTACGTCCCTTACACCCCCAGCCTATCAACCTCCTAGTCTCGAAGGTGACTTATTAACTTAAAGTTACAGAGTATTTATCTTGAAGTTGGTTTCTCACTTAGATGCTTTCAGCGATTATCCATTCCAAACGTGACTACCCAGCTATGCCACTGGCGTGACAACTGATACATCAGAGGTTTGTCCACCCCGGTCCTCTCGTACTAAGGGCAGATCTCCGCAATACTCTAGCGCCTGCAGCGGATAGGGACCGAACTGTCTCACGACGTTCTGAACCCAGCTCACGTACCTTTTTAATGGGCGAACAGCCCAACCCTTGGGACCTTCTCCAGCCCCAGGATAAGATGAGCCGACATCGAGGTGCCAAACCCTACCGTCGATATGGACTCTCGGGTAGGATCAGCCTGTTATCCCCAGGGTAGCTTTTATCCGTTGAGCGACGACCCTTCCATTCGGAATCGCCGGATCACTAAGTCCTGCTTTCGCACCTGCTCGACCTGTCAGTCTCGCAGTCAAGCTCCCTTATGCCTTTGCACTCTGCGGTTGATTTCCATCCAACCTGAGGGAACCTTTGAGCGCCTCCGTTACTCTTTCGGAGGCGACCGCCCCAGTCAAACTGCCCACCTAGCACTGTCTCCGGTGTTACACACACCAGATTAGAATCCCAATACTGCGTGGTTGGTATTCCACCAACGACTCATGTAAACCTAGCGGCCTACAATCAAAGTCTCCCAACTATCCTATACACACAGCATCAAGACCCAATACCAAGCTACAGTAAAGCTCCATGGGGTCTTTCCGTCCTGCTGCAGGTAATGGGTATCTTCACCCATAATACAACTTCACCAGGCCTCCCGCCAAGACAGCACTCAAATCGTTACACCATTCGTGCAGGTCGGAACTTACCCGACAAGGAATTTCGCTACCTTAGGACC